>JAABUS010000078.1_pt1 | contig 216247 bp, 118 predicted proteins | sample 5560161 | NCBI WGS metagenome assembly JAABUS01 (sample SAMN10711885, study PRJNA513376) | rock metagenome | isolation source: Antarctica rocks | place: Antarctica: Victoria Land, Trio Nunatak nord | collected 2016-01-04
TCCGAATTTTTAATTAGATTTTTACTAGCGTTGCCCTATAGGGCTATAAAGTTACTTTTAGGATTAAGTTTAGCGCTCCCGCGTAGACCTTAACTCTAATTTAAAAATCTTGGCGCCAAGATTTGCCAAGGCTGCAAAATGCGCATTTTGCACCGATTAAGTAGCGATTTTGTAGAACTATTTTTCCGGACTTATTAATGTAATTTTAGTATATTTAGTACCCAAAATATATTTATATAATTAATTCTAGTATAATTAATACTTAACGGGTAAATAATAATAAATGGATAATTCTTAATATTATTCTATAATGTTTTAAATATACTATTTATACTTTAGGTAATAATAGTATTATTATTATAATTATTATCGTTAGCGTCTTTAATATCGTTATTATATTTAAATCTTTATATATATATTAATTAATTAATATATATTTTATTTTATCTACTCGTTATATTATAAGGGAGTTATAAATATCCTAAAATTCGTTTATTAAGAAACTATTATTATTTATTCTCGTAAACTAATTTATACCTAGATCTAGTCTAGATCTAGTTTAAATATAAATTAAATCTAGACTAGATCTAGGCCGTTATTATCTTTAGTTATAAGAATAATCTACTATATATATAATTTATCTCTTATTTATCGTCCGGGTTATTAGTTTAGGTAGTTTATATTAAAATAATATACCTCTCCTTCCTTATAGTCTCGAGTACTACGTTTTATATACGCGTATCGTTTATTATATAATCTTAACCCCGTTCTTTTTATTATATCGTTTTCTCTTCTTTCTTTTTAAACTTTAACCTCTTTCGGAAGCCTTCGTATATAATAGAGAGTTTAAATATATATAATATAAGCTCGGTAGGATCCTTATTAATATTAAAGAAACTAATTTATTCGTTAGGTTTAATATCTTTAAATTTTTACACCATAAAGACTAGTAGTTATTATTTAGTATATAGTATTAATATATATTTATAATAAATATAATATTGTAATATTATATTATTTCGCGATTTATAAGGTTTTTTATATTATATATATTATTACCCCGGTCTTCTACCGATTTATTAAACGAAGTTACTCGAGTATCCGCCTAGATAACTATATTAATATTCGAGAATTAATAATAAATTATATAAAGGCTCTACCTCCTTTTATACCTCGTTAAATATTATTTAATAAATTAAAGTTTTTATTAATACCTCGTCCGCTAGTTTAACTTTATTAGAATAAAAGAAATATTTACTCTTATAAAGATAAATAACTCGTTTTTCCGAGATCTATTAATACTTTTTTCTTTCGTATTATCTCTTTCTATAATATTTATCTCGTTTTTTTATATATTATATTATCGAGGAGCCAGCGAATCTATAGTAGTCTTATTAATAATTAGGAGATAATTAGATATAATATAAAAACCTTTATAACCGATTAAATTATCGATTCTATCTTTTTATTTATGGACGAAATCGTTTATATTATCCACTAGTATCTCTTCTCTTTTTATTTCTTAATTAATCCTACCCGATAGGGCCTCTACTATTATACTTTATCGTATAAATATTTATTCCTCCTACGTCTCCCCTATTTAAGTCTATAGCTTTATATTACTTTATATTAATATTAAGAGATATAAAGAAAAAGGTCGAGTTTAATTTACTTTTAATATATTCGCCTTCGAATTTAATCCATATCTACTTCTCTATTTCATATTCTTTAATAGTATAATGAATTATAATATAAACTATAATTATTATAGTTCCCGTTAAGGGCTTAAATATATATTTAGTATTATTACGAATTCTTAATTAACCTAGGTTTAATTAAAAGAATAGTAAAATTATAATTTTTACTACTAGATCTCTAAGGAAGTAGTAAAGTAATTTAGGTTTATCGATAATTAATATTAAATCTTAATAAGAAAATATTAAGACTTATATCGTTATTATAATTATATATCTATTTTCTATTCTTTATTTTAGTAGTAATTATCTCTTTAATACTTCGTCTTATTATAGAAAAAATATAATATATTACTACGATTTATCGAACTCTTATTATTATTAAAGCGCGGTAATTACCGATATAATTAAATTATTAATTTCGATTAATATATCTTTAATTTAAACTCGGTAGATTAATATCTCTCGGGTCTCCGTTAAATTTAAATTTTCTTTATTACTCTATTCTTTAGCCCGAGGGCCTTATTATATTTATTAATAATATTCCGTTAAAGTTTTTAAATTAAAGCGCTAACTTCGTTTTTTTTTATTAGAGTCTATTTATAAATTATATTCTAAGTCTTTATATCCCGTAAAGAGGGTTATTAATATTATTTATTTTATATATTAAAGAACGGCTTTATAACTTTAAATATATAATACCGATTTAATACGACGTCCTACGCCCGTTTATAATAGTAACGACTCGTTTCTTAATTATAACGCGTTATAATTACGGTAGTGTTTCGTTAAAGGTTTATATAATATATTATTAGAAAACCTCGTATCTCTTAATCTATATATATAAAAGTTAGGGTAGGACGAGGATAAGAATATATAACGGCCGATAAATAATAAAGATTATAAAAAGATTAATTATATTACTAACTCTTATATAAAATATATATATATATATATAGCGTGGCCCTACCTAATCCGTTTAACCGAGATATATTATTTGTTTTCCGTCGCTTCGGGGTAGGAAGCTTAATATTATTATCGTCGACCTCGGTATCGATCTTTTTACCTCCGTATATACTTTCTTCGTTTTTATCGATAGTTAATATTAATTAATATATACTAGAAGGACTTATAATTAACGCGTTCTTAATATATATTATTACTCGTATATTAGAATAGGTGAATTATTTATAACCGAGATTTACTTTAAAAGTATTAATATAATTTATTATTAGAGTTAGCCTTTAACCTTATCGAAGGAGTTATTATTATAAATTCTTTAACTAATTAAGACCGTATTACGATATATAAAAGATATAGTTTAGTTTAACTTTATTATTTAATATATTACTACGTTATATATATATAGATTTAAATATTATTCGGTAATATAGAGTATATTAATTAATCGAGATATAGAATAAATTTATTTTAATATATAGGAAAGAGAGTAGAATTATATATACGATAATAATAAATAAATACGCGTCGGATTAGCCCTAGCCTAGATCTAGGTTAGATTTAAGTTAGATTTAACTTAAATTTAAATTAAAACTAATCCAAATACCGAATTCGGGTTATATAATAGGGTAGTACTATAGAGACACTCTCTTTACTTATATAGATACTCTCTAAATCGTTATATAGACACCCTCTCATATTTAGTTAGTGCCCGCGTTTACCGTAATAATACCGACGTGATTTATTCGGGCGACGCGGGTGTATAGTAGTAAAGTTACTACCTCATCCCCAATATCGTTAGCGACGACGACGTCATATATACTAGGATCCTAAATAGGTAGATCTTTAAATATAGTATATAACTAGGTTATTAAGAGAGCGTTTTATAATAAAATCGCTATAAACGAAGTATAAATAGGATTTTCGTTATTTTCGCCCTTAGCCTAGCCGAAAAACGCGCCCTTGGTAGAAAGGTCTCAAATCGTTCAAATCCGACGTTTTTTTGAGAAAAAAAATTATTTTAGTGTCGTTGAGTTAATTTAACTACTAAACTACCTCATTAAAACCTATCCTCGGGTTAGAGAAATATTTATTTTAAGAGGGAGAAGTAACGACGTAACGGTCGCGATATTTACCGCTTACTTATAGTAGATATATTAATTATTATAATAAACACGGGCACTAACCAAATATAGAGGGAGTATCTATATAATAATCTAGAGGGTATTTATATAGGTAAAGAGAGTGTCTCTATAATACTACTTATATAATATTATAAATTATAAGAGTGTAAAGACGTTATAAATATAATTAGAAACGGCGGTCGTCTATTAAAACGAGTTTAATAAAGAGTAGACCGAGATAAATCTTATAAAAAATAGGTTATAATATCTCTATTTATAAACTAAGTACTTTTATTTCTATTAGCGAAATATATACCGAAGGAGCGCTAGATAATAAGAGTTAATTTAAGAGTTTACTTCTTTTCTTATTTAATTCTATAAAAGTAGTATTTTAAGAATTTTTATTTAATAAATCTCCTATTTAGTTTAGACTCTTTAATTCTCTTTCTATTAACTACTATTAATCGAGTTTATATCTTAATTATAATCTATCTCTATATTATACCCGTTACTTTTATTATTATTATTAACCGCTATACGGTTATAGTATTACTATTAAGTAAAAGCCCAAGGTATACGTATTATTAAATAATATAATAAATATATTATCGCGGACGGTGATTTTTTATAAATATATAGTTATTATATTTACTTTATAAATTAATCTACTATCTTAATACCTTTCGTTATAAAGTTAGGATTATAAATAATATTATATTAATCCTAGTCGATAAAATTATTTATATAATAATATCCTTTTTATTTAATAGATATTATATATATACTCCGGATAATATTTTGTATTTCGAAGAGGCGATAATTATATAGTTTTCGGGGTCTTTTTATTCTACTAACTAGAATATACTCTACTTCGAATATCTTATATATATTATCGACTCTCCCGTTATTCTTTAATCGATATAGAGTAATTAACGCGCTAGTATATACTCTATATTTACTCTTATCGTTTAGTCGTTTATAGTCGTAAATATTAATAATTAATTTAAACCGGCCGATTATTATATAAAGAGCCTCCTACTCGGTCTCGTTTTAATTTTATAAACGAGTCGCTTCGTTATTAATTTAAATATAATTATTACGAGGTTTACCGGTAGAACGAAAGTTAAGGGTATAATAAACTAATCTCTTTATAAACCGCTTTAAATTCCGGCTCTCCTTATTATTACGAATTTAATATATTAATAATCGATATATAGAAATATATATATCTCCCGCTTAATTAAGATCCGTCTATTATCTCCGTTAATTTTTAATAGAGCCCGGATTTTTATTTTATTTTTTACGACTCTCCCGTATAAATATCGCTATAACGTTAATAAGATCTTTAGTACTAAAGTAAAAAGCCCTCGCTATTATAATTATTAAGTAATAATAATTAATATCTAGTACTTATATACCGTAATATAACGGCGTATCCTTATTAGGAATAAGTATATATTTATTCAAATCTAATTTCTCTCGATACGGCCGGGTATTCTACTATTCTATTTTATTATTAGGAATAATAGTAGGTTTAACGGAAAGTATTATTATAACTTCCTATATAACCTTTATATTATAGTATATAATATTATACTATAGTAATTACGTCTCGAATTTATTAATTTTATTTATCCGTGAAAAGGGTTCTTTAAAGAGAAACTTATAAACCGCCTTTTTATAATAAATATCGAAGTTCTAGGTACTTTTATATCTTCGAATATATTTAATATAGTACGTTATCGCGTATAATTTTAATATATTAGAATATCGATTAGTAGGGTCTTTTAAATCTAGGTCCGAATTATTACTCGGCCGGTATTTACGGAAAACTACCTTTAATTTATAAATATAGTAGAGTACGTATTATATATATTATAAAGTATCGCCGTTATAAAACGTATATTAGGTAAATATAATAAAGTTAAATATAACCCGTACGTAATATAGGGTAACCGGTACTCGCTTAATAAATAAAGGGGTAACGACGGTTATTAATTATTATAATATTACTTTTTATTTATTACTACTCTATTATTTTATTTTATTAAAGTTTTTAAATAATTTTAACCCTACGAAACCTAGTACCTAGCGAAAACGGTAATTTAATTTAATTTTTATTATTAATTATTTTAAAAATTTCTTCGGCCTAGCTACCCCTTTCTTTATTTATTTAATAATTATAAGAATTATATAGTCTTTAATTAGATCCCGAATTTAGTTAATTAATTTTATAATAATTTCTTTTAAAAGCTAGTATAATATATCGATAATAAAAATAATATAAATATTAACTAGATAATAACACTAGGCGAAATTTTTAATATTATAAATAATTATTAAATTTTTAACGAGGTCGGGATCTCTCCTTTATATCTTTATTTTTCGATATATATATTTATAGGTCCGCGGCTCCTATATCCTAATTAACTCCCCTCGTTTATTAGGCGGGACTAAGTATATTAAATACTAATAATTTTATTTTACCCCTATTATTAAGATTTACTTTAAATAGTCGGTTATAAACGATATAATTATTAGATAGTATTTTTAGGGTTAATTATCCGTATATATAATATTAATCCCTTATATTACTAGGTCTTTAATTATTTTAATTACTTTAATATATTATTTAAATAAATAATAATAATTATATATACACTAGAGGAAACGCCCTAGCGCGAGATAATAGATATTTAATTATATATAATTACCGAATTTCTTTTCGTTCTTAATATAAGAGATTAAATTTAGGAGAACTAGGCTAGGTCGTTTCTAAATTTTATATATCGTATAATCGAGATTTTTAATAATTATATATACTAGCTAGAAGGAAAGATTATTATAATATTAAATTATTATTATCTCGTCGGACGATAGTATAAAAGAGATAATAATACCTCTAATAAGGATCTATAATTATATTTCCTACTATTAAGTATTAATATATATTTTATTAACTACTCTATTATTACTATCGTTCGTGATCTTTATAAATATATATATTAGATTATCTTTAAACGGTTTATAACCGAGGAAAAAGTGGATAACTTTAATAATATTATAGTAATATAATTTAAAATATAAATTATTAAAATAGTTAATCTCGTTAGGTACGCGGAGATTATCGATTATTTAATTATTATTATATATACTCTATTAAATATTATATTCTACTAGTTACCGATATTATTTTATATTACGGAAAATTACCTTCTCTTTTTAATTTACTTTAATTTTTATAAATTTAAGGTATACGTTAATACTCGTTTTAATTATATAGTATTCGGAAAATAAATAAATAATAGTCTAACTAACTTTATTACCGAACGGGTAGTATATATCTTTTACTATTATTAACTATAAAGTATTTCGTCGACGTTTTTAGTATTACGCGCGATTTAGTTTTATATATATTATTATAATAGAGCCGGCGTCTCGCCCTATAAAATTAATAAAAGATTCCGTATAAAGGGAATTAGATATAGATAGAAGGTTTTTAGAAGAGATAAATAGTATAATCGCGGAGGAAGATATTATAGCCGGTTCTAATATATTTATCGAAATAAATAAGAGCCTAGATAAATTATTAATATATTTATATAAACTCTTAGGTAGTAATATCTTTATTATTATCTTTATTAATCCCTAGATATTTAAGAGGCGGTTTATTTATATTATAATAAATAGTATAGAATTCTATTAATTAATCCGTATTTAATTTATTACCGCTAGGCGCGGGTAATTTTTAGAATTAAGAGATTTCGTATTAAATGAATATAAAGCCCGTTTAATCCTTAATAGGGTTAAAGATATTTACTAGTTTCCTACGTTTATATTAGTATATGGCCTAGCGCCTTAGTATACTCGCTAGATAGCTCTCATAGTATAAACCTTTTTAATAAACAACTTACACCCATTTAGGATTCCAATAAGTTATAAGCCCGGGTTCTACGCTTCTAGCGGAAGTTTCAAGCTGCTTGTTTTGTACGTGACTACGATAAGTCATAGTATTGCTGTCGCTAGAATGATAGAACGCTCGATTAATACGATTTCCTCCCACGCCCTACCTCTCACAGAAGAAAATTTCGCCGACTGGCTTATCGATACACGCGTATACCTACGTAGCAAGAAGCTATGGAAATATACGCAGGAGTAGTACGTCGGGCCTGACGTCCCCGAAGAAGGGGAGACGGTAGCAGCGGTTAAGAAACGGGAGAAAGAGTATACCGAATAGCGGGAAAAGACTGAAGAAGTAGCCGATATAATAACGCCGACGATAACGCCGGGAATTAAGAAGAAGTTGACGGAAACTGAATTTAACGACAGCTAGAAAATACTAGCACGCTTATCTACGGTCCTATAACCGGCTACCGACCTCTAGTTCATATAACTCACGAAGGAATACTACACGCTAAACTGGATTTAATACTCGTCGGCTGCGGCGTTCTTAGATCGCGTCAAGGTTCTAGAGGAACGAATTAACGCCACGAAAGTCGAATTGACCCCCGATAAACGAACGATTTTATACTTAATAATAGCGTTACCGGAGTAATTCCGGTATATAACCTAAATATAGGTGTTAATACCGAATATCACCGCCGACTAGGTAAAGGAAATACTCCTAGAAGAGGAGTATATATATTACTAGAATAAGAAAGAATCTATAGCGCTAGCGGCGCGGTTTAGGAAGTAGGGGAAACTTACTAATTATAAAAAAAAAAAGAGTATAAATAAATATCCTACGTGCGGTAAACCGGGTTATAATAATAATAAATACTTTTAACTACACCCCGAGTTAGTATTAAAATAGTATATAAACGGGAGCTCTTTAATAAAATTAATAAAATTAAACCCGGATAGAGTCCGGGAGATTAAATCGTTCTAGAATAAAATATACTAACCCTTCTCTAGAGACGAGTTAGAGATATAAAGACTAGAAACGATCCTAGCGGGCTAGAAGGGTAGAAACTAGGGGGGAACGAGGTAGAAACGCGGTAGAAACGGATATTTAGGTAATAGTAACTAATTATCTCTAGAATAGAGAAGAACACGTGCGGTAAACCTAGTTACAGTAATTAATATAGAGAAAAACTATATATATTTAGGCTAGAATAGCCCTATTTCTCTACTTCAAAGGGAGCGATAGTATATATATAATAGTAAAACTAAAGGGGAGTATTAATATATAACCTAGCGCCTTAATATACTCGTTAAATAACTCCTATAGTATAGACTTTCTTAATAAACAACTTATATTTATTCAGGATTTTAATAATTTAAATTAAAACTCTTTATATATATTTAAATATCGTAATAGGCCCGAGTAATTCTTTATTTAAAAAAAACTATATTAACTATATTATAATCGTTTTATTACGTACTTCGCGTTATCCGGTATTAGAAATAGAAAGTTTAAAAAAAAAAATCTATTAAGAATACGGTTTTATATATCTATAAATAAAGTTATTATTTTAAACTCGGACGCGTTTAAATTAAATTATTAAAGTTTACCTAAATCTAGGCTAGATTTAAATTAAATTTAATTTAAATCTCGGTAAACCTTAACCCTAGATTATTTAAATAAGAAATTAATATTAAAATTAATATTTTATAAATATTAACGTTCTTTACCCCGTAGGTTTATAGTATTAACTCTTATTTAATTAAGATAATTACGCTAGCGATAGTATTCGGGCTATAGACTCGATATATATTATAATAAAATTATTTAATTTAAATAGACGGTACCGAAAGATTTTACTATAATAAATTTATATATAATTTTAATAATTTTAATATAAATAATATTCGTTCTATGGGTAGAAAGAGTTAGAGAAATATATATAACCGACACTAAAGATAATAATTAAATAGATTATTAATTTTAGTATAAAATTATAAACGGTATAAGATATTAATATTCGAAATATTTATTTTAAAATAATTTTCACGGAATTTAAATTATTAAAAACGATATTCGTGGATTTAATAATATAAAAGTATATATATCTTTTAAAACTCGATTAAATTAAAGACTTTATTATATAAATATTATATTATCTAATATTAATCTCTTCTAATACTCTTTTACTTCTCTTTTATTAAATAATATATAAATATTACTTTTTAAAATAAAGTCTTAAATAGGTTAGGTAAACCTCGGATAATTTAATATTCGCGTAATCTTATATTAGGAGACGAAATCTCGGGTATTATACCCGTAAAAACTAGCGCCCGAGCTTTTAACTCGTATATTTTAACTAGATCTAGACCTAGATCTAGATATATTTACTATCTAATCTATTATACTTCATTAGAATTAATTATTATAATTATTATATATACTATTATACTCTTCTAGTTATATAATTATTATTAAATCCATTTATTTATTATTATTATAGTATTATAGTAACTCTTTCTATTATTTAATTATAACGGAAAATTATTTAAAAATAACTAGACTATTATATATATAAAAGACGTATATACGCCGATTTATTATTATATTATTAATATTATATTTTAATAAACTAAAGAGCTCGTAGAGTAATATTACTTTATAAATAATATATTTAAGAATTAACCGAATCTTAAAATCGCGTTTAGAGATAAGAGAGTCTAGTAGGGTTAATATTTAGTAATTAAATTTAGCGACTAAATCTAAATCTAAAGTTATATAAATTTCGGCGAAAAAATATATATCGGTATTATTATTTATTAGGGAAACTCTAATAAACCGTTAAAGATTAAATATAAACCTAGTAGTATACCGCCTCCGGATTTTTAAAGTTAAATAGTAATAGTAACTAGTTCGAGTAATCTTCGTATTAAATAAGAATCGAGAACTACTTTTAATCCTCTTTTATTTCGTTTATTTAGAGACTTCGAGATCGATTATATACTAAGTTAGTATATGTTAGGGAAGTTCGTATATAAGACCCGGTTTTCTAAAATCTCCTTATATTTATTATTTAAAGAATTTAATATAGTTTATTTACGATTTTTACTACTTTAGGATTATTTAATATCTCGCGATTTAGTAATAAACCCGAGCTTCGATTATTTTATTTATTATACTATAAAGAGGTATTATATTAGTATTTTAAAAAATAATAATTTATAAAGTATTATTTAGTATTTCCTAGATAAAGATATAAACTCGATAAAAATCGAGGTTATAATAAATGATAATTTTAATTAGTTATATCCTTTATCCTTTAATATTTAATAAATTTAAGAGATAAACTTATCTTTATTAGGACCTTAAATCTATTTTTTTCCTCCTCTATTCTAACCTCTTCTAGGTATTTAATATATTATAAATAAAAATCTATTATCGCGCCGGAGGGAGCCCGAAATAGACGAGTTACTACCGAAATTAATATTAAAAATATATTCGTATTTACTTATTACTTCCTGTTTTCTTTATTCCGAGACTAACCTCTTTTTTTTATAACTTCGAAATATACTTATTCTCCTAGTATCTCTAACGAGGATTTAATTCTTTTATTAATAGTAAAAAGATTTAAGCGCTTATCGAAGCTTTTAGGCCCTAGTAAATAATAATAAAAATTATTTATTATTATTACCGCCGAAATAAACTTTAAAGAAATCGTTACCCGAAAAGCCTCGCGAATCTCTTAAGTCTTTAAAGGAGTCCTCCGAGTAATTAAATTAAAAAGATAAATTCATAATTAAAGAATCCTTAGAATTAACTACTAGTAATAATAAAAATAATAACGCGGCTAGAGAAGAGAAAGTAGAGTTAATTATAATATAATAATTAATTAATATTTTCTTTAATAGTATTATATTTATTAATTACCTTCCTCCTAGTTTTAAAAAAATTAATAATAGTTATCTATACGAATATATTTACGATAATATATAGGATCGCGTTATTATATTCGCGAAAATCGTCTACCCTAATAATTCTCGCGGTAATAATATAATAATAATTCCTAGAATATTAAAGTCAAGTTATTACTAATAGTAACTCTATATATTTATAATTATATTAAATAACGAAGAAGATTTAGGATATTATAATATTCGTCTAGACTATATAAATAAATATAGAAAATATAAAGTTTATAATTTTATTTATTAAGCTCCCTAATTAATTCTAATTATATAAAGATTTATAAAGTTATAGGCGCTACCGTATTCTATCGTTATTTATACCGGAAATAAATAGAGATTTAATATAAATAAAAGGAATAATTAGTAAAGTCTTAATACTATTATAAAAATACTCCTACGGGCTCTAAATATTCTACGAATTAATAATTCTACGAATATTTATATTCACCGGGCTTAGAGGTTATTTATATTATATTAATTAACGAGTTTAAACTATTCTTTATCCCGCCGCCCGATCTCGGTATTTAGGTTAGTGAATTAAAATCGGTAATCGACTTTAAAGACCTAGAGGTATAACTTATAATTATTAATATAATAATAAAAATACGACTATACTATAAATAAAAGGGCGACGAAGAATTTAGCGACGATATATAATAAAAAGGACCTTAAAGTAATATAATTTAAAAATAAAAAAGTATTAACTCTATATAATATAATTCCCCGAGCGTAGTAAATATATTATTATATATAATTATTATACGGCAGATATAGTTAGCCTCTAATAAAGTTTTTAACGAAGAATATAAATATCTTTATATAAAATAAACGAAAAAAGAGACTATAAAAGAAGTAATCTATTATTTTTAATATAACTTCGTAATCGTAGGCGAATATAATAAAGTAAGAAATTTAAATAAAAGTTTATATTATTCTTTTTAAAAGATAAGGAAGACTCGCCCTAAATATAACTTTTATTTTATAATTATATTTAGAACGATTATTAATTAAAACCTAGAGGATATTACAGCCCCTCGGACTACTATAAAAGATATTTATTAAAATAATTATTAATTCGGTTATTAACGCTTCGGACTTATTAATCTAGAAAAGTCTATAAATACTACTACCCGATATATAAAAAAACTAGGGTATAAGAGAGATTTATTAAGGTAATAAATATCCTCGTTAATATATTCCTTTATACCTCGATACTACGATATAAGAAGAGTAATTAAATTAAATATATTTTATAACGCTTAAGAAACTTTATTAAAAAGACTTTATAATTATTTATTTATTAGGACTCTAGCCGTGATTTAGGTCTACTATTATTAATTAAAAAACTATTATACTAGAAAGACTCTAATAGCGGTAAAACTACCGGAGGAATATTAAAATTATAATACCTCTTTCCTATATTAACGTTCTTAATATTTAATTTTAATTTATTCTAATATAATACCTACTATATTACGGGTTCTCCGATTATATAGATTTCTACCTACCCTCGTTATCTCCTCTAAAACTCTTAATAAAAAGTAGATTAATAATACGGCCGCGGCCTCTAGTATAAATAAAAATAATAATCGGATATAAGAAAATTATATCCTAGGTAGGGACTATATAATATTTAAAAAGATATCCCCTAAATTTAAAGCTATCGCCTTTATTTTCAAGAAATATAAAAGGGTAAATATATTAATTATATCTTTATTCATCGAGATAATTTTAGTAATAAAATAAATAAATTCTTCTCTTCTTTAAAATCTCTAGTATAAAAGAGCCTAAACTCGCTTCTTTTAATATATTAAATATAGTATTCTCTTTTCTAAATATAATATTTAATATTAACTTTTCTTTATTATAGTATATCCGAGAGGAGTTTAAACTTAAAATACGAATATTCTTCGGGACCGATAAGGCGAGGATCGTAATTATATATATATTAATACGAAAGACTAATTATAATCGTAAACTAATAGAGAATAATATATCTAATTTTCTAATTAAATTTACGCGGTAGATAAACGTAGGCTTGAATTTTATATATATAATTATAATTATTCTATAAGCCCCTCTACTCTATCGGGTTATATAAATAAATACCGAAGAGAATATATTAAATAACCTAGTTAGAGGAAATATTTTAATATATATTATATATTAATATTAGAATTAAAGAGTATATAAAGGGGAAGTGGAAGTCGAAGGCGGATTTTAAGGTAAATATATTTAAGACTATAAATACGGCGAACGCGGAGGGTATAAAAGGCGCTAACGGAGGTAATAATCCTAAATATAATAATAATATTTAAAATATTAATAATACTACGGCTAGTAATAATATTAGGGAAGGTATAAAAGCGATTTAAAAAAATAATATATATATTAAATAAAAGCGCGGTTAAAGTAGTTATAGATATAGTATTTAATTATTTTAGTAAAGCGTTCTTATATTTTTAAATTATTAAATATTTAGGCTCGAGTAGGAGCTAGGAAGCCTATTACTCCTCTATATAATTTTATATATAATAATATTTACTATAATATATTATTATCGTTTACGATTCTAATCCTCTATTCTATTATATTTAATATAATAATAAAAAACCGAGTATTATATCTAGTCTAGATTTAGGCCTAGATCTAGTTTAGATATTTTTTAAATTTAACCTAAATTTTATTTAATCCCTAAACTCGCTACTAAGGGCCTACGCTTTTAATATTTTAATTATATCTATCGTTATTTAACGCGGTATTTAATTATATATTCTTTAACTTCTTTTTAAATTTACGATTAATACGAGGCCCCGGGAATTAAAAGTTACTAGTAAAGATCTTTAAAATAATAACGGAAAAAGAATATTAATTTACGAATATATTACCGAGTATATTTATAATATTTATAAAGAAATTAGAGATATTATTTAAATCTAGATTTAACTTTAGCCTAGATCTAGCCTAAATTTAATTTAGATTTAAAAAAGCGCGTTTTTAATATTTCGACTATCTCTACTATTATTTATATAGTAATATATTATTATTTATATAATTTAGATATAGCTAAGATAAATTAGATTTAATTATATTCTATTACGTTATATTTCGTTTATTAATAGCCTACGAAATACGTAAAATACGTATTTTATACCGATTAAGTAGCGATTTTATAGAATTATTTTTCCGGACTTACCGATATAGAGTTTAAAATTATAAATATATTAACTCTATTTTCTATAATTATAAATATATTAATATTAACGTCCTAGATTTTTAAATAGTAATAATAATAAAAGTTTATATATAGTAATAATAAGATTATAATTATAGTAATAGTAAATCCGAAATCTTAATACTAAATAATTAAAGTTTTAATTTTAGATAATTAAATCTTTAAATTTAAATAATCTTAGGCTCGACCCTAAAGTATATTTACTATTAATTATTTTTAAAGATTTAATATTAGAAGGTTAACCCCCCGTTTAAAACTTTTAAATTTTTAAAATTATTTCCTAGACTAAAGTTTAGTTTTAATAAAATTTTGAATAATCTCTTTCGATCTTTAATCTCTTTTTAATTATTAATCTCTTTTTAATTATTAATCTCTTTTTAATTATTAATCCCCTTTTAATTATTAATCCCCTTTCGATTATTAATTTATAATATCGGAATTATTATTTAAATTATTAATACCCTCTCTTCCTAATACCTACTATAATATAATATATATATTAACTAATTTACCTTATACTTAAAACCTATCGGACTACTATCGTATTATAATAATATTCGAAATATTTCTAAAAGAGACCCGTAACTAGATTTATAAATATTATTTTATTTACGCCGAAGAAATTATCCTTTATTTAATAAAGGACGAAAGATTAATATTTAAAAAAAACTTTCGTAAACTAGTAAAGTATAATATAAATAAAAATTATAATATCCCGATCGGAGACCCCGAAATACTCGGGGGGGTTATTTATATAGCGGATTAATTATATATTACTCTACTCGGCGTTAATAAAGTTATTTATAAAAATATAACGAGTATTCTTTTTAGGTATAATATCTAGCGCTTAAATTATCCCGATTACTCGATTAATAATAAATATAATAAAGATCCCGGATTTATAAATATATAATTTTATTTTAGTTATTATTTCCGTTATATTAAAATTTATTTAACGATAAATAATAGTCTTAATCGTTTTTTTATTATAATAAATACTCGAGCGGAATAACGAAATATAGGATTTAATATAGGAGATAGAGTTTACGGAGCCTTAATAACGAATTTAATAGACTTTTTTAAATAAAAGAATAAATATTTAATACGAATAACTTAACTATAATCTCTAACTTTTAATATAGAGAGTTTATTCTATTTAAATAATTACTATCGTAGGGAGGCTTTATATAATTTATATTATTATATAACTTAAGAGGGCCTTTAATATAGAAAGGAGCTCGAGCCGGCGAAACTTTATAATTATATTAAAATTAATAATATAATCTTTAATAATAAAGATATATTAGATATTAAAGTAAAATCTAAAACGGACGTAAAAATAATCGGCCTCGATATAAATTAGGATAAATTAACGGAAAAAGAAAAGAGAAAAGACGGGGTAACGGATAATAATAAAGATAATAAAAATACGATCTTTATAAAGTTCTAAGATTTAGACGCGTCGTATTTTATCGGGGGGGCTAAATAAAGAATAATTTTTAATCTCTAATAATAAATATATACTCTTTAATATTTAATAGATAACGATAATTAATTAATTAATAAATATTTTTAATAAGATTTTTATTACGTCGGTATTATAATTTTATAAATAATAATAAGAAAATCTATAAATAATCGTTTATAACTTAAATTCTATTAATATTAAAGTAATTATTAATTATAATATTTCTATACGCGGCTATATTAATATATAATAAATTTAGATTTTATCGTTAAGATTACGATATTAATTTAAAAGTAGAATAATACGGGTATTTTAATAATCGATAATTAAAATAAAGCGAACTAGACGTAATATTCGGATTTTACGCTTAGACGTACTACCTAGAGGTTCTATAGTAAATAGAAGGCGCTAACCCGAAGGGGCTTAGCAGAGCTTGGCATATCTGAGGGACTGAGGCAACCTTGGGCGTAAAAAACCAACTGGATGACTAAGCATCTTTTCGTGAGGCGTGATTGGTTCAAATGCAGCCTTGCGAGGGTCCCACCATTTCGGGCGTGTTCCTTGCTTTTCGACACATTCCGGGCCGAGACGAATAGATCGGCCCAACAAGTCGGCACAGTGCGCCACGCTCCTCCAATGCGCGACCCTTGGCATCAAAAAGAATACTACGAGTATTGACTGAGCCACAGCTCACAAGACCATGTATTCAGACCACTCATCCTCTTGACACCTGCACGCTCTACCACTACCATCAATAATCCTACCTATTAGCATTGCCCGTGCAACCCCTCCCCCCTCCCCCATGAGTGTCGCTAAGCGGGGAAGGACGGTCCGTCAGGCACCAATACGAGGAGTACGGAGTAGTGACGTCCCTTCCTTCCTTTGAACCTAGTCCATGGCATCTTTAGCAGAACAGGCCCAGCCTGACAAAGCCGTGGGCAAAGTCAATGGCGAGAATGGCCCTGAGTCGGGTGCAACGAGTATCCAGACTCAGACTCAGACTCAGTCGTCATCTAATCCTCCAAACCTCAAACGTGCAAACACAACACCTTCTTTTTCAACTACGGCCGTACCTCCCATCTCTGACACCGCTTCTCCGCAAACCTCACGAGAAGGCTCGCCCATACGCCCTTCTCTGAACCCAGCGAAGTCAGCTACACCTCGTACAACACGATCACGGAAGAATAGCCAAGACCTAAGCCCAGGACGACCCCCGAGTGCCCCCGGCTCAAACCTACCCTCCGTTCCATCTGCAGCCGCCATCCAAAGAGCCTTGTCGGTGACTCGTGCGTCATTCTTACCCGCACCCACAAAGTCCGACTCTCCGATCGAGGCTCCACGGCCTCAGAAGCCCAACAAAGCATCGACTGGCGGTCCTCAGCAAGCCGGGTCACACGTACCTCGCATCACGTCTTCCCCACCATCGGCGTCCTCGGGATCCAACAAGTCTCTATTATCCACAGCCAGGAAAATCGATCAGTCTCATTCCACACCCACAACACCTACCATCGTCGTTGAACACCCAACCAGAAGCTCTACTTTCGGTAGCGACTATGACGTAGCGGAGGAGGATCAAGCACCCAAGTTAGGGATGCGGACACCAGCGCGAGGAACAAGTGGCTCGGGCCCTGCACTCGAGACTGTGCAGGAAAGCAGCCAGCCTGCCACACCTTCCATTGGCACGACACCGGCGCAAACAAGCAAGGGAGGTGAGCGTCCAGAGCGAATCGATGAGAATCCTATGGAGGAGGCCTTCGGAAAGGAGACAAAATCAAGAACTGGAAGCGGGAATGAAAGTGCTGGCAATAAGAGTGGCGAAACCAAGGTGAAGGATGAGGGCAAGGACAAACGAAAGCCAACGACCGTTGCCAACAACGCCAAGCCACCTATGATACAATCGAAGAAGTCATCCTCGCAGCTCCCTTTCACCAAAGGCAAGACAGCTAGTGAAGGATCGGTCAAGAACATGACCGTAGAAACGGAAACTGTCAGCTCGATACCGCAAGTCGCCCTAGGAGGCGGTGCCGGCGAACGTAACGTCCTCGGCCGAACAGAAACTAGTGGGAGTATACGCTTGAAACCAAGCAACGAGACGATACGTCCGAAGAAGGATAAGAAGAAGGTGGTGCGCAAAGCGCCGTCTTTGAGCTCTGGCACTGGTGGGTTTCTATCTAAACGTTGTCATCATCATCATATTTATTCGCGACCGCTCTCCCCTGAGTTTCTCCTACATTCCTCTTCCATCTCTTCAGACTTTACTCGCGACTCCATGTGCGAGCATGAAGAGTCAAATTTTGCCTTGCTTCCCGGCAATAGCATGGACAAGCACGCGCATCCCGCAAGTGCTGAGACGAGCCCTGCAAAACCCCTCTTCGGACGCCCCAGGCGTGCAAGTACAATGCTGATACCGTTTCGCGGACGAACAGCCTCGTCGAAAGCGGACATTTTCGAAGCTAAAGTTGCAAGTGCAGTTGACCAGACAAATTCATCGGACTCTGAAGAGACTTTCGTATACGAGTCGAATCCCCCAGAGTCACATTCTGCCCGACCCCAACGTTTTCACTCCCGAACGCCAAGTGCAACATCTACTGCAAGCCAGATAGATCCTTATACTGCAAAGAGCAGGCAAGATGGCCATCACAGTATTGTGGGTAAGAAGAGTATGAAATTCGCTAACAATTACACCTCTATTATTGGCTATGGGCACGAAGGCGATGGCACTGTTCGTGGTCCCAGCCACAATGGGCGTACTAATAGCGGCAATGCCTCGCATCATCACCACATTGGACGATATGGTCGTGGCGGCCATACTTCACTCTTCGACAGTGACTCGCCATTTCCCAATGCTACCAAATCATCGTGGTCCGTAACAAGCCATCTCAACCTGTCCCCTCGACAGGGTAGCCCCCGAAGTCCATACGCTATACATGTCACCAAAAGCCCTCGGAAAGCCGAGGAGCTATCGTACGATCTTGAAGGCGAGGGCGCTGACGATGAACGGACTCCACTGATAGGCTCTATGCGCACTGGTCGCAATCGCCGTCGACCGATGCCTGGCAGCTTGAGACCAATGTACTCGGAAGACAGTGACCACCGGCTCTGTACTCGCGTCACAGCGTTCACGACTCTAGGCAGCGTCCTCGCCCTTCTCATCGCGGCCATCGTAGCTATATGCATTCTCACCTCGAAAGCTCTCATCGACGTTCACATCGCTCGCATCGAAAACGTCCTTGCCTCTGAGCAGGAGCTTATGCTTGATCTGCACGTCCATGCCATCAATCCGAACATTATCGCAGTCCAAATCAGCGACATGGATATCGACATCTTTACTAAGAGCAAGCATGTGGGCAACAGTGAGCTGTGGCGACGTGGTCTCCCATACATCAGACGTCGGGCAGATCGCGCCGTGTCCGACCATGTCGAGGCTAATTCCCGCAATCCTCCCCACTACACGGATCCCTCTGACATCGTCTCCCAACTCGACGGCATTGACGAAGGGAATGACCCAATCGACGGCGATGATCCCGCATCAGACTCACGCTTAATGAAAATAGGCAACATCCTTGAATTCGATTCTCCACTAATCTTCGACCCCTCGCCCATCCGTCATCACATGCTAGGCAGCATTGGCCAGATCCGACTCGACAAGCCAGGCAATATGACTGATGAAAATCGCAATCAACGCTGGGAACACGTCATTGAGCATGATTTCGAGCTCATCGTGCGCGGCACCATGAAATACAGTTCTCCGATCAGCTCTAAGGTTTACAGTACCCGCGTTGCAGGGAGGACTGTCGTGCATCCGAGCGATGGTCTTGACGATAAAGGGAATATGAGGCTGTCGAAATCGAAGTGGCCGTTCGAGCCGGGGAGTAATGTACTACTGGAACGGCCTGGAAAGGTATTTGGAATCAAGGTCAGGTTAGGAGCATAGAATTCGGCCGTGGCGTTCCTTCACGTGACATCGACGAATTTCTTATGTCTGTTTTAGCGTCATTGCATCTGGCGGTGCATTGACTGGCGTGGAAGAAAGGACAAGCGGTCACCCGCCTTATCGGTATACCCCAGATGGAGAATATCTGTGTGCAAGGAACACATTTTTGAGTTGGAGTGGTATTTGAGTAGCCAGAATGCGAGAATCATCAGATGAATTGACACCCAATGGTGTTTGAGATAATCACGCTCTGGACGATATTCGTAGAAAACATCGCTCGATCCACAATGATCTGTTGGAAAGACTCGCGTTGTTTTATCTACTACTTCTCCTCTCTAAATACTGGCTCTTGGACCTTGACGCTCACCCATAGAATCTTAACACTCAACTAGACTTAGCGGTTATTTCCAGATGATGAAGCTGCTCTAGCGCGCGTGGTATCGGCGCTAACCTGTTTAGGATTCTAATAGACGCTAAGTCTAAGAATAAACTTTACTATTCAGATTCACTCCTTATATTCACTCTCTAACTTTACTCCAAATTCACTCTCCTCCAAGTTCACCCTTCCCTAAATCTATCGTTCCTAAATTCACTACCCGTTAAGTTTATTACTCGTCCCCAAGTTATTCACCCCTCGCTCTACAAAGTTAGCTCTCTAAATCGAAATATACGCGCCAACCTATCCAGGTACGGATCATACCTAGCGCTAAATAAGTACTTTAAGATTACTTCAAGATCACTTCAAGATCACTTCAAGATCACTTCGAGATTATTTTAACGCACAGAATTCACTTCTAATCTCAAATATAGGCGCTAGCCCTCGCTTAATCTGACATCACAGGTCTTGAAACAAATTTATAAGTCATCAGTATATGTCCTTGGCGTTTGTTTATGGAATGTGATACAATGCATGAATTTCCGATATCGATACAGAATGATAAATAATGGCTTCTGTAAGATGCTATGCTTTGCAATGCTCTGTCTAAACACATTTACTCTTGCTATTCTGTCATGCGAGCTCATCCGCAACTTTTCTTATATGCACTCGTATCCATGCTTTTCGTGTATTCATCCCTTTTACTCTCTACTCCTAACCATACTCTTCAAACTCTGGTGCAGCTAAACAAGACTTGAGCATCTAGCAAACAGTACGATGAACACCCTTACTCATCGGCCTGCTCGCCTTATGCTTATTCTTATGATCCAACCCCTTACTCTGATGCACCTTCTCGATCGTCGTCGCACCCGGCTGGAACGCCGCCAAGTCCATAGGATCAGAATTCATCAGGTTCTCGGTCACAGAGATAATATCCGTGATTAAGCGGTCGAGAAGGTCCAGCGACATACTCTCACGTACCACCACTCGCAAGATCTCTGTCTTGTCGCACGTTGGCGGCAGCGGGTAGTTGGGGATGATGTACTGCTTTGCGCGGAGGAGGGTGCTGATACTCTCCTGCTTGACGTGCGGGTAGTCCTTTTTGAATTCATCTGAGAGACGGAAAGCGACAACGGGCAAGCCCGCGTTGTAGCCTGCGCTGCTCTCAGTGTCTTTGCTAAAAGAGACATCTGTCAAGTCGCCCTTGACGTGCTGGCCTTTCTTGCGGTGGATGTCGCTGACGCAGGTGTACCATTGCGTTGCCTCAAGAGACTTACTCAAAAGACGGGCGTTCTTCATACAGTTCTCCATGATCGCCCGGAAACCGTCAAAGCCGAGATGGATAAGGTTGTAGTACTGGGCTATGATCTGGGCGCCTGGACGGGAGAAGTTGAGCGTGTATGACTCTTCGGTACCGCCGAGGTAGTGGAGCTCGAAGATTAGGTGTTTGGGGAGGTAGGACTCGTCGCGCCAGATGATCCAGCCGACACCGGCGTAGACGAGACCGAATTTGTGGCCAGAGGTGTTGATTGACTTGACGCGGGGGAGCTCGAAGTTCCTATCCAACATTAGCTTCGTTCATCAGATAACCTTCGAGGACGACTTACCACTTAGGCCCCCCAGCATGAGCATAAGTGAAAGGAGCAATGAAGCCCCCACTAGCAGCGTCCACATGGATGGGAATGTCATTCCCAGTCTTCTCCTCATACTCATCCAAGATCTTCGAGATCTCCTCCACCGGCTCGTAATGACCAGTGTAAGTACTACCCATGATGACGAACACACCAATGGTATTCTCATCGATGTTCTTTTTCACCAGCTCGGGATCAAGACGATACAAGCTCTTCTCACTAACGTCCAAGATCCTAGCCTCGACCTCGAAGTACCTCGCAAATTTCTCCAGAGCAACCTGAGCGTTAGAGCCCATGATGATGTTCGGCTTCGTCTTGTCCTTTCCCTCCTTATCCCTCTTCTCCTGCCACCTCCTCTTCATAGCCAGGCCTCCCAAATGTATAGCCTCACTCGACCCCGTAGTAGCACTCCCAATAGCCGTCTCCCCGTTCTGCACACCCCAAAGATGCGAAATGATACTCACACACCTAGCATGCATAGCCATCATAGCAGGATACTCATCCGCATCAGACATATTCTTCGACAAATTTTCCACCATCAAGGCCTCAGCTTCACGCTCCATGTATGTACCCACGAAACTAGCTAAGTTCAGGTTGGGACGGCCATCGAGATCGAGCTCGTCTTTGAGCATTTGGTGCACAGCATCGGCTGGTGCCCCCTCTTTGGGGATCTTGAATTTGGAGATTTCTTGCTCGGAGGCATAGCGGGAGGAGTAGGGGGTTACGGTTGAAATGGCACCTTGGACGTGGTGGCGGTGGGCTTTGGAGGGGTGGTCGCGGAGGGTTTCGATGAGGTGGTCTGGGTCGACCTGCGTGTGGTTAGTACCTTCGTTCAGAGACTGTCGAGCAAATGGGAGGACAAAAGCCGAAGTCCTGTCTGTGATTCTGGACTGGGAGTCCTTTGGGGTTGAAAGGGAGCTTACGTGTCGTGCGAGAGACATGATGACGGTTCAAGGTAGAAGAAGCTTACAGTGCTTGGTGTTGGGTTTAAAGTAGGTGTTTGTAGCAATTGAAGAGCTGTTGATGGTTGCCAGCAGGGTTGCGTTTGAAAGTGGTCACTCTGTGGATTCACTCAGTGAATCAGAGGATTTCAAGAAACTTGGCAAACAGATCGGCCAGGAACGTCATGCCATCAATTCAGGGGTGCCGAAAGCTTGAATTTTTCTCGATCTTCCCGCCCGCACTTAGCCCCAACTGAAACCTAATCCGCAGAAAAGCCTCTCCTTAATTGCCCCTCACCCCCTCAAAGCATAATAGACATATGGACCATGAGCGCTAAGGACCGATGTATTATCCGTAACTGGCAATGCTTTCTCGCTATCATAATATCAAATGGGTATCAAATAGTCATACGTGCGCTAAAGACTCTCCGACTAGGCCATCTTCCACTTATTAGCTCAGAGTCCTTGCAAACCAAGGCAAAAACTCTTCACAGCTCGATCAGGTCGATCTCGGAAAAATCAGGTGGACTCTTCCTATAGATCACCCTCCCTTTCCCATCCAAACCTGTAAACTCATTACTGATCCAGATATGTTTCGAGAATTCCTTTGTCCTCATGATCTCATCATCACTCACTCCCAGATCATCCCGAGGAACCCATATCACCGGCCGTCTCGCTCTCAATGCTTCATGCTGAAAGGCGCGCTGCACGAGCTTATCTCGCTCATCGGGCGTCAAGTCCTCGATTTGATCGTTGATGCCGGAGAAGAGTGCTTCGCCGATTGCGTTCGTACCCATTCGTTGGGCCTCGACGTCTGGCGACTGTTTGAGTGCGTGGTGGTGACGATGGCGAGGTGATGACATATGCCCGGGCGTGTTGGGAGAGTTGACGTTCTTGTTTCGAGAGCGATCTGCCCAAGATGCTTTGATAGGGACCAGGTCCGTTACAGCCTCAGGTATCACGGAAGCCAGGTTTCTTGGATCCGGTCTGCCGCGCTCTTTGTGGGCTTCGATGTTTTGCATTTCAATATTCTCGATTTCTCTGTCTTCGGCCAAAGACCGACGCTCCCGATCTTCAAATACGTCATTGATATCGTTACCAGCGTCCTCATCCTCTTCAAGCTTCCAGCGTTTTTCTTGTATTCGTGCAAATTCATCGTCACGCATAACTGCCTCGTCCTCCAAGGTGATGGGAAGATATCTCACTAACGGGCCGAATGCCATGTTTAGCAGCCATTGGTAGATGGCCGTCAAGATCATGACAGCGATCATGATGATGCCTTGCACCTTACAAGGCGTATCACCATTCGGCTTCCCGTCCGGCCCTGCGTCTTTGACAAGGAAGAACAAACCAATCAGGCAAAGCTCCATGAAGTATAGTCCTGTGAAGAGCTGATTGATGGCTGTTGGGAAGAGCAAGCCTCCCGTATCGAAGCGAAACTTGGTCACGTACAGCGTATTATAGCGGTAAACGAGCCAGAAGAGGCTGAAAGTGATGCAGTTGAAGATGAGTATAAGCGGTGAGATCACGGAGTAGATCAGTCCTATATGAGATCAGTCGCATGCTTTATGAAAGGTTCTAGGGCATCACTGACCAATACAAGCCAAATTAGTATAAACGGGAAAGAACGTTCCCCATTGCATATTGGGCAGGTTGGTCTGTCTCCGCCACTTCTGTCTTGCGGTAGTATCAAGTAGCGGTGCGAGGATGAACCATTCAATCAGACCCGTAACCTGGACAAGAGCTCCAGCACTGACAGACAAAGCCTGGAGTAACATGTAAGAAAAGAAGTAATTCGACGCTTTCGGCAAATTTGCTGCCAAAATGGCTGGTACTGATTGAGGCGATTTGCTGATTTCCTGAATGGTAGTGGTGATCCCAGACGAGATAGAGACCACGAGGAAGACTTGCACGAACAAAAAGGCAAAGTAGTACCTCTGCACGCTTAACTCCACAGCCATGCCAGTGTGATTGCCTTGAGTTTTGGCGAGCAAGCGTAAGATGATGGGGAGCAGGACAAGGAGTAAAGCAAGAAGAGCTTGAGGTAGGATACCTTGGATGATAGAAATCACCCATTCCGGCGCTTTCTTGAGCCATGCCAACCATTTAAACGTAGTCGTGAGGTAGTTTATCTGGGACAGCAGACCAGTGAAAGTAACTGGAAAGGCCCAGCCGATGACCAGGCCGATGATGATGACAATGACAACGCCAGTACGTATGTACGACTCCCACCACTTGATAGACATGTTGTCCCAAATGACATCGTCCGGAGAAATTTCAACGACTCTTGGGGCCATCTGATTGGGTGTGTGGTGGCTGACCGCCTGACAAGCCATGTGCGCGGCCACTTGGTTATTGAACTGTATGAATGCAGAGTTCATCAGTGGAAACTTTTCAGGTTCTTTCTGGTCCTGCTCTATTTCAAGGTTGAGGCGAGCGACTTCTTGGCGGCAGTAGTTGATGGTATCGACCTTCTTCCCCAATAAAGGCAGCGATAGCATCCACTGCCAACCGAAAATTGGAAGCCTCATCATGTCGCGATCTTTGTCCTTGAGGAAGGTCTTCCATGCAGGCTTCCCCTCGTTAGGATCGTACTCTTCATTGATAGCAGCAGGGTATTGTGCCTTCTTCTTCTCAGCTTCTTCCTTCTTTTGCTCCTTCCTTTTCTTGGGAGGTTTCTTCACTCTCGCAAGCCCGCCCTGCGGCCCTTTACCATTGACAGTGGCCTGCGGATTACAGCTGGGGGTCATTGGACTTAGGTGACTCAAAGGAAACTCGTCTTCCTCCTGACCATGAGGCGTAGGACTGGGAATACCGTAAGGCATAATCTTCTTCCGATCCCAGAATTTGAGCTTCGAGACGTGATGTTCTTCAGCTTCTCCAAGGCGCTCAGGGTTCCGCAGTACCTCGGAATTGAAAGATTCCCTATCAATGCGTGGGTTTACAGGTGCACCAGCAATGCCTAGACCTTGATTCCATCGATCGCGCTGTGACCTCGCATCAGCGGCACCATCTTGTGAACTACTTTGCCTGATAGTGCTGTCATTGGAGTGTTCCCGAAGTTGCGGATGACGATCTCCTCCACTTGTGGCATCATGAGCGCTGTGGCCATCATCAGACTCAGGAGATACTGATCGTGAGCCTGCACCATCGAGGCCGAAATTGACCCTGTTCCTTCTCGAACCACTTCGAAAGCCTGCTGGCTCAGGCGTAACAGGAACAAATCCCGTCGTATTTAGCCGATCATCAACATCCTTCTCAACGGTCTTCAGGCCACCAAAAAGTGTTTTGCCAATGGTACCAATACCGTGACCAACAGCGTCTAAGCCCTGACCAAGTACAGGAATCGGAATGGCGCGCTTTTTTCGATCCTGCGATTGCTCTCTGGAAGGATCACTTTCTGACTCCGCCAAAGCCTCGTCGAGAGTGTGCAGGACCTGATGTGGGTCGCCCGAGCTGATTCCGTCAGTCTGCGCCATGGCCAGACCTTGCTCATTTGCAGCTAGAACTTGATCAGATGCTCTTTTTTTCTTATCTTTGCCACCAGCTTTCTTTGCTTCCTTCTTTAGATTCTCCATTTGCGTCTTTTTCGCGTTCCTTATCAGGGCTGTTTCTGCTGATTCCAGGGATTTAGCGAGCTTGTTACGCCGCTTGACTTTTTCATTCAGCTCGTCGAAATTGCGGTTGATCCAGATGTTACGGATTCCACCCGGGAAGACATCGTAAAGCCCATCGAGTGCCCGGAAAGTGCACCATTTCGGGGGTATCGCAGTGACTAGAACGGTCGTTGCTGAAGCCCGTAGCCGGTGCTGGGGCGACGTCAAGTATGCTTGCCTTAGGCGAATGTAGCCTCTGAGCTCGTCGAAGAAGACGAAGCATGTCCAAACGATCACCACAATAGCCAGTACGAGATGGGCCCAGTATCTGTTGTTCTTCAAGGGCGACACATTGCCCCAGGCAAGTTGATCCAGCCCGGTGACGTTCTGCCAGCTGGTGGTACTGCCGAATCTTCCCTCGGCGAAATGTGGCCCTCTGCCTTGAACAGCATTTGTTGGAAGTAGTATAGGTAGAATAAGGAGTGCTACTGGGACGAATATTTTGAGTAGTGTTCTCAAGTAGCGTAGGAAGAAGTAGGCATCCAGGCCGCACTTCTGTATGAAATCTGAATTCGATGTCTGAAAAACAGGCAGGATCCATTGCCAAAGGCCTTTGGGAGGTGCTTTAGTACGCTCACGTTCAGGTACAAGAAAGGTTCGGGGGATACTATTGCTGGATTAGCCAGAGTTGCTAGATATGTGAGGAGTTGGACTTACTAGATTCTGCTGAATTTACTATTGAGCAATAGAAAGAGACCCAACTCAATACCAAAGATGGCGAGACCAGATCCTAGGGAGGCAAGAAACGAAGGGAGAGAGATGCCCTGATTCCCACTCTGGGCCGTGCCCGCGGTGGCATTGAAGGCGTCGCTCAGAGATGTAGCTGTTGGCGCTGCCGATGATGCAGCGGAGGAAGACATGTTGTAGAGAGGATGGTTTACAAAAATTCCCTTCTCATTCAAGGGTGTTTTCGAATCAAGCAGTACTCCGCCGAGTACAAGGCCTCTTTATTTAAAGTAGCTTCGTACTCAAGAAGTCTGAATATCGCAGGTGACATCGAACTGAGAGGAGGAAGGTGGGAGGGACAAGAATATTGTCGTTAAGGCCGCGGCATGTTTGCGAAGCAAGAACACACAGCAGATGGCTCTGCTTGATCCTAGTATCAAGTTTTGAGGAGGGAAGCTTCAAGGCGTTTCCCCCTTTGTGTATCTTGCAGGGGGTCATTTTATTTCTTGATTCAGAACCTTTGACGCGACTAAAGAATGCCAAGGTATCTAATAAAAACTCGCCGGCGCTAAATGTCGTTGATTCTACTTTAATTGCTTGCCAACGAGCAGGTGAGTGCCCGTCTCGCATCGGAGTCAGATCCATCATGAAACAATCATGACGCGAAAATGAATGGCACGCGGATCTAGCCTTGCCCTTTCTTCACACAACTATAGCGCGCATCTGGAGCTCGACATGGCGAAAAGTGGGGCTCTGACGCAGGGCCAGCGGGGCAGATCTGTTGGCGGGGCCCTCGGATAGATTGAAGAAACTCACGACAGCCTCAACAAACGCTCCCTGAACAATCGCCTTCTCTCATTGAAGTTCGGGCTCGGAAAGTGAAAATCAAGAAGTCCAAATTATCTTTCAGTAAGCAATTGGCCCCCCTGCGCATATATGAATGGGCATAGGGTCAAACTCTGCAAAGCATGAATAAGCCATTCATACACGCATTGGCGCCCTTTCAATTGCCCTTTACCTATCAGACAATATCAATACAGCTTGCTGATACTTTGCTATGCAGATTTCGGCGACTGTTTCATATCTACAATTATCCACCTTTGGGACGGACGGAGACCACAGTCGATCAGAAGGACTGATCCTACGCCATACAGATAGCCCTTCCAACATATCGAACAACCAAGCAAGATGGTCGGACTAGGTCCCAGGCGAAAGCCATCCCGCAAGGGTGGGTTGGCCATGGACAGGGCATTTGCGTGGAGGCTGATAAGCGTGAATAGGGTCGATGGCCGATATGCCTGAGGACCTTCTCGAACAGATCAAGTACCTGGAGAAGATATTCACCGTCGACCAGGCCAAGCTGAAGGAGGTGACAAATCATTTCGTAAGGGAATTGGAAAAGGGAAAGTCGTATGTCCTCTTGCGCCAATGACTTCATCCCTAACATCAGAACAGGCCTCAGCGTTGAAGGTGGCAGCATTGTCAGTCGATGACAACTCTGAAATTATATGTAAATTCTGCTAATCTTTGTAAAACAGCCAATGAATCCAACATGGGTCATGGGATTCCCTGATGGCCACGAAACCGGCACCTTCCTCGCATTGGACATGGGAGGAACCAATCTGCGTGTCTGTGAGATCATACTACTAGAAGAGAAGGGCGAATTCGATATCATACAATCAAAGTTCAGAATGCCAGAAGAACTGAAGACCGGAGAGTCTGATGAACTCTGGGAATACATAGCCGACTGCATCCAGCAATTTATCGAGTACCACCATGAAGTGGAGTCGCTAGAAGAGCTCGACAAAATTCCCCTCGGCTTCACCTTCTCCTTCCCAGCCACTCAGCAATATATAGACAACGGCATCCTCCAGCGCTGGACCAAAGGCTTCGACATCTCAGGCGTAGAAGGCAAAGACGTCGCTACCCTCTTTGAAGCAGCGATCAACAAGCGAGGACTCCCCATTAGGCTCAGTGCCCTCATAAATGACACCACTGGCACCCTTATCGCCTCCGCTTACACTGACGACAATATGAAAATTGGCTGCATCTTCGGCACAGGGTGCAACGCTGCCTATATGGAAAATTGCGGCTCAGTACCCAAGATCGCCGATTACAACCTGCCTCCTGACATGCCCATCGCCATCAATTGCGAATATGGCGCTTTTGACAACGAGCACTACGTGCTCCCCCGCACACCATACGATATCATCGTCGACGAAGACTCGCCTCGGCCCGGTCAGCAGGCGTTCGAGAAGATGATTGCTGGTCTCTACCTGGGCGAGCTCTTCCGCCTCGTGTTAGTAGACCTGCACGACAATAAGAGCTGCAACGTCTTCCAAGGCCAAGATATCAGCAGCTTACGAGAGGCATACAGCTTGGATTCCTCGTTTCTCTCCCTCATCGAAGAGGACCCTTTCGAGAACTTGCAAGAGACTGGCGATCTCTTCCATAAACATCTGGGTATCGTGACCAATAAGCCTGAGTTAGAGATGATCCGAAGGCTAGCCGAACTCATCGGCACCCGCGCCGCTCGTCTCTCGGCTTGTGGTGTTGCGGCCATTTGCAAGAAGAAGAATATCGAGACCTGCCATGTGGGCGCTGATGGTAGCGTCTTCAATAAATACCCACATTTCAAAGCCAGGGGAGCTATCGCGTTGCGGGAGATCTTGGACTGGAAACCAGAACAGAAAGACCCTGTGAGCATTCTGGCTGCTGAGGATGGGTCAGGGGTGGGAGCGGCGTTGATTGCGGCGTTGACTATTAAGAGAGTTAAGGCGGGCAATCTGGCTGGTATCAGGAATGTTGACGCCTTCAAGTAGAGAATGGGATTTCTCATTTGGGAGACGGCGACGATGTTTTTGGGATATTTGAGTCACGTTGTATAGACAAAGCCATAGATCTCATGACATTCGGAGTACGTTCGTTCTGGAGGTATTGAAACCTTCTCATTTGCTGTTCATTTTCTTTGATCCCACACATTCTTCAAGCACGAATCTCCCATAATCTAATCTTCCCCTGCTCATTCGCCACAGCCAGCATCTCACTATTACTTGCCCACGCCACAGCCGTGATCCTCCCCAGCGGCGTCGCACTCGTGGGCCAATTCCTATACATAGTGCAACTTGGCAAATGCACCAAGCGCAACGCATCTCTTTTCCATCTGCTTGCCATACACAGCACCTGCCCATCAGGCGAGAATTCCAGATGCGACGTCGGGGTCGTGAGTTGGTCGAACGCGCGCACGGGTTTCGGTCGCGCTGGTACGCTTTCTCCGCTCGTCCACTTCCGGCGGTCGTACACGTTGACGATACCGCTTGAACTCCCCACAGCAATCCACCGATCCCCTCCCATCCCCTTCGGTCCAGCACCCTTCCCTCCCATCGCCACACACGTAATCCCCACCGCCGCCTCATCCACCCATCTCCCCACCACTCTCCTCTCCCTCCCATCCCACTCCACCGCCTCCCCTCCCTTTCCCAGCACACACATGCCCTCGCCATCATCCCACCACGCGAAATCAGCCACACCGCCTTTGCCTTCAACGCGCACTTCGGCGATCCATTGCGTTGTGGTTGCGGAGAGGATGTTGATTGTGCCACCACCTTTGCGCGAGGAGCCAGTGAGAGCTATGTACCTACCGCAGGGTGAGAGGCGGAAGGTTTCCATGCTGCGTTGTTGGTCTGCGTGGCCAATGATGCGGGAGATCTTTTCGACTTTGCCGGATTGTAGATCCCAGACGTGAAAGTAGCGGCGACGGCCGGAAAAGAAGATCCTATCGCCTGTGGGTGGGTGGAAGAGAGATGTAGTCAGGGGCGTGGAGCGCAGGTGGAGGGTTGTGAGGAGGGGATTTGGTGACGGGGCGGAGGGGGAGATGTGGTGCAGGAATAGGGTCGAGGAGGGACCGGAGGAGAGGAGGAGGGGGAGGTGTGGGTGGAAGGTTAGGGATGTGAGGGCCGATTGTTGGGATGTTGGGACGTCTTTGAGGCGGTGGATGTCGAGGACTTCCGGGCGGAGTTTTCGAGGGTGAATGGTGGTGGTTGTGGTGGGTGCCGTGAGGGGGCCGCTGGATTGGAGGAGTTTGGCGAGGGGTTGGGCTGAGAGTGAGGAGGTCGTGTCGTCTTCGGACAGGGCATCTGAGCTGTTGGAGGAGTTGGAGGTTCTTCGTCGCTCTTTGTGGGTATTTCTCTTCACTGCAGATGGGTTGGCCCATTCTGGGACTGGATATAGACGTTCGAATTGGCGTCGTAATCGCTTTGTATACTCCCTGCCATTGACCAGGTCTTCTGACTCGGAGATGCGGAGCTTTCGTAGACGGGGGTTCGTTACCAAGGAAACAATAATTCGCTCATCATCACTGTCTATCCATGCTGCCGCATTCTCACCGTCCGACTGATCCTCGTCTGAGTCTTGTGTAGGTAAAAGATCTGGGATGTCAACCACAGACGGTCTTGAATCAAGGAAAAATAGCTGAGCACAAAATCAGCCTGCACGTAGATATCAGCGTGGAATCGTGGAATATACAGACATCTGCGTCATCCACGCCTTCCAGTCCTTCATCCGCTATGCCATCTTGCACCTCCCGTTGGCTTTGCTCCTTTCCATGTTGTACTAAAGCGCCAGCCGCTCTACCACGTGTCTTCAATCCCTCATGAAAACCTGTGTTGTCGCCAAACAAGAGCTTTTCGAGCTCAATTTCGGTCTCGTCCTTTTCCATTGGGTCATCGCTATCACTTCCGCCCGAAAGTTCCCGGGAGTTTTGCTCGAGGAGAGACTTGGACTGTGGCATAGTTTGCAGAGATTGCTCTGCTTTTCTAGCTTGTGGTGCAGGCATGGCAACATATACAGTCCCGTGCAATGTCCTGTCGTGGGCCGAGGGTTGGGTGCACTAACAAGCAAAATCTACTTTTTGCATTATACGCCTATACTAGCTTCTAAAAACCTGGGGAAAATCAAGGATTCGGAAGATAGCTCAGAGATAGTATCTGTAGAGCTCTGAGCTCTTATTTCCTATATGTGGTAAGAAATAAACCCTCGAAACTGTGCGCTTTCGATAGTTTAGGTGGCGTTTTTCCGCTTTGCTTGGCCGGTATTTCCGTGATGGGCAAATGGTGGAAAGCTTTAGAGTTTGAGTTGTCTAATCTGAAGCTAGCCTACCCATAAAATTTCTTGACCTAAAAAGGCATAGATGTCTGACCCAGATGAACATTTCTGACAAGTAAAGGACCATATCTATCTCCCAGGACAAGCCATCCAAATTCGAGACCAGCGTAGTGTACGTACTTTGTCTTTCCTCACATGCTGATCACATGCTGATGCAGCCTCTGAGAACATCCCTCCAGACATACGGCATTGGTTCTTTGCAAAAGCATCTTTGCTACTACCGCTACATCGGCGTATCTACCTACTTATACAAGCTTAAATAAGTCCCCTTTGTCTTCCTCCCGATCAACTTTCTTCCCGTACATCCAGCCATGCCAGTAGCACTGTCCAATAACACGATAGCAACGGCCAAGTCTCCGATGGAGGACGGGAATTTTCGAGCCATGAAGGATACAAACAATATCACCATACTGCGTAGTCTAAGGGGCAAGCCCGAAAGCCTGACCTTCACCAAACATAATTCTTCTCCCTGAGCAGATACTGCCCCATTGTCGAAGATTTGACATCGCAGATTCCCAATTGCCACAATAACGATGGATGAACGATAGGCAGTGAGGAAGTCCTCGATAAAAGAGAGGAGCGGCGTCCTCCATGGTTTTGTCGTAGTATGTCAGCAGAAAGAGCAATGCGCCATGGAGGACTTTCGGCACAAGACCAAGGAATTTGTCGGTGGTGAAAGACGAAAACGACAGAAGGATTTAGTCATTGCTGCCACGAGAGCTTGAGCAACCTTCTTTCTATCTTCGTTCGTCGTAGTTTTCAATGGCGTCCTCATTCTCTCCGCGTGTGAGACCCACAATACACAGGTTTCCTCTAGGCGAAAGTCGAGTTCGTCTCGCAGAGCTTTGACTCTGTGGTCAAGGAGCAACTTCACCCTGTCTATCTTCTTACCCCTCACACGCAGGCGCAGGCGATCTTCGTCTTTGATTGGCTTGTATTTGTAGCCTTTCGCAGCATTGAAATCTGTCCCACTCGTAGGTCAGTACAATGGGATACCGTCGCGCTTTCTTGACCAGTCTAGTACCCATGATGGCTACTTCCGATGCCCGAGAAGAATAGTGCCAATGCCCTGATAATGCTGCAAGAACATTGAGCGACTCTGATGAAGCAATCATGGCAATGGCAGCTATTCTGTGAATAGATGCAATGGAGACACCGTACTGGTCTGGGATCTGCTCACGGAAGTACTGAAATTTCATGAACGCAACAATATTATCTCGAAGGTCTGAGCATTGAAAAATTCCTTGAGCTTCAGTCCGCAAGATTGTCCAGTCTTTGTGTCCTCCGGCTCGATGGCGTATACGGTCATTACTGATGAGATGCAGGCCTGCAACACTGGGTGAGTTTCACTGGGTGAGTTCAGGAATCGATCATTTGGTTGCTCCGCTTCCCAAACAAGTGATAAAATGAAGACTGCGGCAAAGATATCCCAATCGACTCGGAGCGACAACTTTCAACAGTAGTTGACGGAACTCGGGATTCCTTAATGTAGCCAATGATGCTTCTGTTACAGGGTGTTTCCTGATTCCAGCTCTTCTAAAGCCTGTAGGGGCCTCGTAAGGGTCTCTTGCAGCGTTTGGACCGACACTAGAATGCAACGGGTCAACATCGAATTCCCCAGTCGTGAAAATGAGCGATCGAAATGCAAATCATACCCACTGAGTACAATGAAAATGCACTCAGCAGTTCGTATATTCGCCTCATCGTCCGAATTTGCCGACCTTTTTCTTATCGTTCGCTTGATTGATGCACAACTGATCAGTCCAGATATGTCTAGGCTTATCCAGGGCCTCTAGGCGCAGCCTTTGCAATATGCCTCGAACATTTTCAGTCACATATACGACTTCGTTGTCCGCTGTCAATATTGTTGTTTGTCTCTTTGAGCGTCCCTAAGTATAAGAGACGCCTTCGAAATACGGCGCTTCCTCGAGAGCTGCGTGCACTACTTCGACGTAGATTGGGCTTAGGACTGCGGCTCGATCCTCACGTGGGCCGTCCTCGATATTCAAGGGGCATAGTTTTACAAGCCGGATCTCTGATGATTTCGCGATAGGCTTTGTATGTATATTCGACTGACTCAGACTCATCAATATCCACCCACGCGTCATCTTCTGATTTGACATCTGGCATGGCTATAAGGAACGATGAAGGCTGCCAGAAATGGCAACTCCATCTCCCCTCAAAGCCGATACCATGGCAAGCTCGTCCTCAACTGAAGGATGATGATATCCTCAAATAGAAGTGCATATGGTAAAGGAGCCCTGTGCAGGCTCCAGGCAAAGTCTCTTACTATTTATGTGCTCCAGATCGTGACATATCCTATTCTGCTGTATTGTGTTGCCAATCCACAAAGACACCCAGTTAGTATTTGCATGAACGAAGGCGGAGAAGATAGATAACGCACAAAGCTCAAACAGCCTCCAACCCTTTAGGCTTCAGCAATCAGACCTAGGACGCTAAATTAATATTCGCCTACCCGACTACCCGTACCGCCCAAAAGCTTTGTAGTTTCCTATTCGGGCTAGCTTATGTAGATCATCTCTTAAACCTCTTTTACCCCGACCAAGCGGTTTCCCGGAGATGTGATTATTGGGTCTAAGTACCAGGAGTTTTGCATGGTGTCGGGTATGCTAGTGGCCGCACAAGGAGCGGCTATTCCCGGCGCCCCGCAGTGGCTCGAACCTTTCTCATCTTATCTACCTGGGGCCGAGGGGGCCTGGTGCATCATATCTAGTTGAATACCATCTTCGGAAATTCAGAGGTGCAGACTTCTTATCGATTCTCAATCGTCCACGCATACTCGTACAGGTCCTTCTCGGCCTACTGAACGACGTTCTCGCCATAGTGAACCACATTCTCTTCTAATGTTTACATACGAATCAGACTTTGTCCTACACCTCATGAAACGTGCCGATACGGACCGAGCGAGCTCAGGGACAAGTTTCTCGATACCGTTTTGCACAATCCGAAGTTTCTCCACGTGCAAGAGTCATTAGCAAACCTTCGGAGTGGAGGCTGAGATGTGAGATATTACTCTGGTCTCCTGCCTGACCCCAAGCTCGATTCGAAGCGAGCTTTTACATGGTACCGATTCGACGCTCATCATTCGGTCCAGAAATATCCGATGCTGCGATTTTGAGGCTAAGGTTATCGAACGAGTCGAGCGATTATTGTAATTTGGTCCCTGGGTCAGACCAACTGAAGCTGCACTACTTTGCCTGAGTCCAAAGTTGATTTGCGGTACAACAATTCAAGCAAACGAGATTCCTATGGTCCTATCCAGCCGTAAAATCCCCTTCAGCGCTTCGAACCCCTGAAAAACTCAACATGCAGCCTCTCCAGCTGCCAAGCGCCTTGTATTCGGCGCGGTATTTACGCCAAAATATTGCGTGTCCGTCCGTGCGTACGAAATCATCCCCTAATGCATGGGTCCCCAGAACACTTTGCGCTACGGCTTCGACAAAGGCACATACAAGCATATCCGATGATGGCCCATTTCCGCCCAATAGACACTTTGAGCTAACGAAGGCGTTCCCGAGCCACAACACATGGCTTCCTTCATTTAGAGATGGAACCAATTTGACTTCGTTGAGTCCCCTCCAGCAGCTACGCCGGACTGTAGAGCAAGCGGTGAACGAGGTCATGATCAGTCCGGACCTCAGAGTAAATCCACTCCCGCTCGTGGAGTCTGTTTTCCGCTCATATCAAGAGCTGCTCCAGCAAGGGATGTTGGCCCCGATGGACACAGCCGCGATCGCAAAGCTCATCACAATCCTAGGGCTTTCACAACCTAAGCCGATTAAAGACGCTATCTCACAGTACATGGGAGTATTCTCAGCCCAGTACATTACGAAAAGATTGCCACCACATCCGCATGCAAGTTCAGACCTGCTGGGCTACTACACAGGAATTGGTAAATCCGAGCTGGCCTTGAACTTATGGGAATGGTTACGGCAACAAGATGGCCGATATATCAGTACTACAGTATATGGAGACGCTATAAGGTGCCTTTTGCAACTCGGGCAGCCGCTATGCACTTGTGAGGGTCTTTACGAAGAAGCCTTAAAGCGTTGCTCGGACGAGAGTAACCGACAAATGCTCATTCCAGGGGCCATGATCCCAAAGCAACTTCAGACTGTACGTGGGCTATCGCATGACAGACTGTTATGCGTTCAGATTTTTGCTGCGCGACTGCGGCGAGGAGACTGGCGTAACGCTTATCTGCAATTGGACACCACCCTGAGGATGTGGCCAGATTCAGCCCCAAATCAAATGTTTAAAGCAATGACAAAAGCAAGGCCTTGTCATGAAACTTATCAAGTATTCTTTCTGTGTTGCCGAGCTGGCTCAAATTTGAGGGCAAAAGATCTCAGAACGATGCTCGATTCAATGGTCCGAGCAATGACATCACCGGAAGATCTTGGATTAAATCTAGACCTAGCAAGAGCCGTGTTCGGAGCTGTCCTTGCTGGTATTAAATCAGGATCTATAGTGAAGCCAGATGGAAGATTCTTGGATTGCACGGTCAAAGCGTCTATTTCACTTCTGCACAGCATAAACGTCCAGCATAAAGGGCTTGAGAATGCAATCTACGGAATTGTTTTCGACTTCCTAGCCTGTTTGATAGACTGGTTCTCTGCTTGGGGAGTGGCTCCATCTCAAGCCATGTTCACTATTCTGACATTCCACAGTGGGAAATTAAGAAGCCTCTCGCTTTTAGGATGGGCCCGAAGGGGCATGGAAGAAGCACAGCTTCCATCGACTGACATTGACTACATGTGTATGGTCAGTGCGGCGGGCGAGTTCGGCGCAGGAAAAATGGTCAAAGATGCCTGGAAACGTATGCTCCGGTGTCGTCAACAAATGGACATTGACACATATCCCTCAGATTGGAAAACTTTCGCACGAGCCGCCAAGAAAACCGGCCTCGTTCCATACTACAATGAGCAGGTTCATTTGCTGGCAAAGAAAGGCAGTCTTGGAGCAAAGGCGGCCAAAAAGGCCGATTTCATTGCTTGGCGTTTTCCTAGAAGCGACCCCTCAAAATCAACTTTACCCGTCAACAATCTCCCAGCATGGCGCGAGGTCGAGGCGTTCTTTCGGGAGACTAGCATCCTTCTCACGGATGTTCATCCAGCAAAAGAAGAAACCTCAAAGGAGATATCCATGATAAATCCCCATATCTGGCAATGGCCAGGCAAAGTGCCCGAAAGCTGGCAGCGTACCCTGTACGATGAGATGAGCCTCAATAGTAGCGACATACTGGCGCACTCAGTGGCTGCTCGTCGTGGCAAAGGAAAATCTCGAACTGGTGTAACCCTTGACAAGCTACGTTACCACCATTGGAAATCGATCAATTGGTTACTACTCCAAGCGGAAGCTTTCGAGACTCGGCGCATAAGGTTCTTGAGTCCAACGGGAATGAAATCTTTTGCACCCGGCCAGCACGGGATAATGCTCGCGGATGGTAGTGTTCGTCCAAATCATCTCCCCTTTCTGCTAGAGCATCTTGAAGATATCGAGTCTGAGGCCGATAAGCAATATACTGAGAACGAGTGGCGAGAAAAAATTCTGAACTTGAGGGATTCCGATTACCGGCCCCCCGAATACGAAGAAGCCGCGTGACGGTGTCTACGTTGGTCAAAGTTTGCCACGTCTACCGAGTATTTGAATGATGTGTACGAATCTCGGCTACTGTTTGGCACTTGTGTATATATTATTGAGTTCCATGGATGTGAATTTGTTTAGTACCGTAGAAGAGAAGATCCTCGGAATTTTCACCCAGTCCCAGCACCTTAGCAGCCTTTTGGTGATGCCAAGACTAGATGCCAAGACTACGGCTGATCGACGGTAAACGGCGGCTGAATCCGTTTCCCATGCGGCGAACCCACGTCATTGGCTTGCTTTCTGTTTACTTACTCAATACCATCTCATCTCGGAAATCAAGAGGTACGATTCTCGCGCGAACGTAAGATTTTGTTCACCTAGTTACAGAGTCGTTCCTGCTCCAGGGCCACTTTCGCTGGGCCCTAGGTGACGGGCAGCTAATCACACTGCTTGGAACCCGCTTGAATGCATCTCAATGTGCGATTGAACGTGGAGGAAGACTCAATCTCTTCTCGCGAACACCAGGAGTGGGATCGGCTTGTCTGATTCCAGGCTCCTGGATCGTCCCTTTAGGATGTTCTGTCTCTTCTCTTTCATTGGAAGCAGAAGCTGAGCATTGGGGAGTCCTGGGAGCTGAGAGATCCAACTCAGCATTGCGGAATCGGCATCTTGTGTATAGGTATTGAGGTCTTGGACAAGCTTGTGGACAGGTTCTTGGATTACTTCCAGGCTTTTGCCGGAAGATGAGCCTGGAGACATCACGAGACTCATTGTAAAGAAATTCGCGTGAGAGCTAAAATATCGTGGCCTTTGCAGTCCTTTCGGGTCTGAAACTGAACACTGTAGTCTCCAGAATTTGAGCTTTGATTTCCGGTCTGAGATTTTGGGAATCCTCCTGCTTTGCCCACCGGTGGCTCCGCACCTACAGCAAGCTTATGCCGGCAAGAGCGAACAGCTTTCAAACTTATCCCATGAAGGCTCGGAATAACGCCTACGAGTTCTTTGACAGCCTCAAAGGTCCAATTTCTAACGCGAGATTTGGTTCTTGTTTTCATCTGGGGCAATGGTGTGCTTCAAACGGTCCAAAGTTCTGTTTCCGACATTGTCATTGAGTCGAGATGTTCCACTCTCATTGAGTCGAGATGTTCCACTCTCAATCTCGACGCGCAGATTTGCAAGTTCCCATCAATACGCACGGAAAGAGTCAGATGCGTTGCTCATCAAGTCACTTGCATCTACGTCCCCACTTCAGCCCCCGCGTTTAAAGCAATCTTTGAATATATGGGAGAATTACAGCGGCTACAGACGTTGGATTCCAGACCAAGAGAATGGAGTCGATGACGCTCGATTAGAACTGATCTGGCTGCTACGAAAGACCGTTGGCCGGTCTACGAAAGATTTCAGCAACAAGGGCACTAGGCCAAACCCTCACGCAATCATCCAGCAGATTCTGGATCTGTATACTCAGTTGATTGGCCAGGACAAACTTGAGCCGATAGATACTGCCGCGATCACAGAACTTCTAAGGTTGATGGGAGGACGGCAGCCTGATTCGATACGTCTGCTCCTCGGCAGATACATAGATCTCTTCGCGATGGATTATGTCAGGAAATCTTTGCCCCCTCACTCATTTGCAAGTTTCTATTTGCTTCGTTACTATAGGCAAACTCGACAACATGAAGTAGCTGTGAAATTCTGGGTCTGGCTTCGCCAACAGGACGATGTATATGTCAGCACCATTGTCTATGGAGAAGCGATCACTCTTATATGTGATCTTGAATACCCGCTTCATGCGTGTGAAAATATTTACGAGGAAGGGAAGAAACGCTGCTCACATGAAGAGATCGAGCGCTTGTTAGAGCCTGGTGCTATGCTGCCAAAGGAACTTCAGAAGATACGTGGCTTCATGGTCGATTCTATGTTATCTACATATATTCATAACGCGCGGCTGCGTAGGAATGACTGGCAAACCGCTTACCTGACCTTGGACACCGCTTTCAAAATCTGGCCATCAAGCGTACCCAGCTGGTTTCTAAAGGACGTTGTCAAAACTAGACCAATACACGAATCCTACCAGGTCTTTATGCTGTTCTGTAAGCATAGGATCGTGGTTCGAAACAAAGACTTTACCATGTTCCTCGATGATATCACCCGCGCCGGAAAAGTAGGCGGAGATCTCAATGTCAACATCTCCCTCGCGAGAGCTTCGTGGGACGCAATGAAAGCAGGTGTTGAAACGGACTCTGTCAGACTGGACCTCCGACATCTCAGCTGCTTGGTCCGCGGGATTTTGAACGTTTTGCCGCAGAGGACTCTTGCAAACAGCGATGTCTACCATGCAACGGATATGATCGCGACAGATCTAATATCTGACTTGGCTGATTGGTTTCACTACTCCCACGGAGTTCCGCAGAGTATGTCGACCTACAACACCGCTCTTTCGATGGGCGGGAAGTTGAGGAACATAAATTTGATCCAATGGGCGCTAGATAGTATAGGATCTGTCAATCTGTCGCTCAACAAAGTATCCTACAGTAGTCTAATAACCGCTGCGAGATATTTGGAAGCTCCCCAAATGTTGAAGATGGCGTGGAAATGTTTACTCGGACTACCGGGCATCGAGCCGGATAAGTTTACATGGGACGTTTTTGGATGGGCGGCAAAGAAGACTGGCACTTTACCATACTACCACCAACAAGTCCGAAGTTTTTATGCCAAAGGGAGGATTTCGGGGAAATTGGCTAAACCTGCCATGTATTACCTCACATCCACAGACTCGAAAGGCTTTAGTGCGTCTCACTTCGACGACAACGCCGATCGAGCAATCCAGGATCTTCTCAAAGATATGAGCACTACCCTGAAACAATTACGTTCAGCAAAGAAGACGGACCCTGAAAGGATTGCTGAACTCCCACAGTCCATATGGCAGTGGCCCAACGCAGTGCCAGAGAAATGGCAACGTTCACTGTACGATGACATGAGCTCGAAGGCCACCAACCCACTGCCAAACGACTCCCCATTTCTGCCCCCAATCTTGGAGACACGTAGCTTCATAGGCTCACACTTTGAGCAGCTCCGTTACAACAGCTGGAAATCTTGCAATGCTCTGCTCCTGCAAGCCGACACTTTTCAGAAGCGGGGAGAGAGATCCAGAATGGATAGATCGGTCTTGAGTATTGAAGCTTGGACTAGGAATTCCATTTTCATGGACGGTAGTATGAGGCCGGACCATCTGCCATTCGTACTCGACCACCTGGCTGACATTAAAGAGGAGGAAATGAAGAAGCCTTATACTGAGCAGGAGTGGCGAGAAAAGATTCTAACTTTGCGGCGGTTTAGCTTGAACGCATGTAAACAGGAGCCAGAACCTGAAGCGCAGATGTCTTCTTCCCTAAGGGATTTTAAGAAGGTCTCTGGTGCCAGATTACCATCATATTGGCGAACATCTCATTATCGATTACATGTAAAGAGCAAAAGCATTTTTGAAGAGAGGATGTGACTCCTAGCGCGGTCGCGTCACCCGGCTCTAGGACAATGCTCGAGTGTGACCAATTTCGACGATATACGATACTTTAGCGATGAATCATACTTCCGTGGCATCCAAAGCAACGAATAAAGTGTCTAAATTGCGTTCTTAGCATGCACACAAATCTTGTTAATCAAGTGCTACGAACGTGCTACGCGTGCTCGCCTCCTCTCTGTGGAACCTTTGAATATGAGCATCGTAGAGAGTAACCAGCGTGCCAAAGCCACTCACATAAGATAGCAGACCGAGCTCGCCTATAACAAGTCGCGAGATGATCAAATCCATGAGGGCACAAAGTCAAACATGCTGAGCCATCATCCTGTACACAAGGCACGAAGCAGCAGTAAATTCACAAAAATCGAGCAAACCACAGTAGGAAGAGCGAGTAGAAGCCATCTGATAAGCCTATCGACGTAAGTAGAGGGTATCGTACAACTGTCCAACCATCAGTCTGCCAGACCTCCAACACCCGCCTGCCATTCAATTCCATCGCATTGCATGTCCTTTCAATCGATTCATCCAGCCCGCATTCATTCAAACGAAAACAAAAGAAAACTCCTCATTAACAGGCCCATCAAGTCCAGCCATACGCATGCACGCACAACTGAGTAGAGAGCCACACCTCTCACATTACGAAAGAGTGCGCAACCAGGTCCCACGCTCAACCAGTATCCTCCATCACTGTTGCCGAAGGTGTATGGTAGTAGGAGAAGAGACGTCTAAGCAGCTTTCTTAGGACGCCCAGCTGTCTTGCCGGTAGTCTCACCTTTCATCTTCTTAGTGCCAGCAGCCTGTCATACAGTATTAGCCTCACCTTCCTTCCACCAAACAAAAGCACCACAGAACGCGCCCCTAGACCATCTCACACGCACAGCCACAACAAGACAAAATATCATCATACCTTCTTCCCCGGCTTCCCCTCCACAGCCCCCTTCCCCTTCTCCACCGCCCCCTTGACCTTGTCCTTCGCACTCGCCTTCTTAGCCGGCGCTTTCTTCTTCTCAACCCGCCCGCTCGCAACAGGCTTCGCACGCGGCTTGCTCGTATTAGCCTTCACTTTAGGTGCAGCGCTCTTCTTCGTGGTAGTAGTCTTGGACTTTGTCTTGGTCTTGGTGGTAGCAGGGGCGGCTTCGATAGTGAAGGGCTTGCGGGGCTGAGCGTGGCCGGTGGTGCCGCGCGTGACTGCCATTTCGATGGATGGTGTGAGATAGGTGTAGAGGCTATGTACCGGTAAGTATTTGTGTGGTAGGAAGGATTGGAAGTTTGTGGTAGTTTGGGGGAGGTGGGAGCCGGAGGTGAGGTGGGTGTCTAGGCGCGTGCAGCGCGGGGTTTGTTTATATTTAGGTCGCGCGGACTTACTATTGCAATTCTGCGAAATCGAAGGCGATAGCCTGATTCTGTATCCAAAGGCGACCTTGATTATGCGCTTATTGTATTCCGGGACGTCGTGGTTGTGGAGTTGGTCAAGAAGTGCAGGTTGTTGTTGTTGTGAGGTTGCGCCGGGTTTCAGAAGTCGAGAAGGCGCAGATTATTTTTGAGTGTCACTCACGATCAAATTAACAACAAGATAAGCGGATTCATTGTAACCTCCAAGATCTGTTGATAATCCCCTATGCTATGCTATCTAATTTATTGGTCTATTTTGTCTGGTGTCGAGCAGAAAGCCTCACCCTTTTCTATTCCTTTTGTACAGATTATGCATTCCTCCGTTCCTCATGCACCGTTGGTCCTGATTGGTAATTCTCGCTGTTGGTTCAACCTTGCCATTCTCTTGGACATACTATGCGACTGTTAGCTAGCGTTTCTGCAAAGGGTTGATGATGACTCACAAATTAAAGAAGGCAAATTGACTTGGGCTACTGCCATGTTCGTACACGAATCGGCTAGCAAGGTAGCTACCAAAGATGGCGCGAAGATAATTATCAGGCACCTGCAACGAGTCAGCAGATGTAAGAATGATGTGAACGGAGCTCGAATTAGGGACTGCCTAGATCTGGACCTGGGTAGACTTACGCGTTCAATGATGGTACTCAATCCAATCTTCTCAAGTAGCAGCTTCGGCAGCGCATCCTCAAGGACTGAATCTCGCAACTCAGTGTTCTTCCAAAGGTCCTGCTTCTGCAAATCCTCATCAAGATTCGTAATCGCGATACTCAATGTATCACTTAAAGCGCTTCGCGCAATGCCAGTCTGTTGATGCTCGCGCCAGATAGCTTCGAATTCCAGCCTCGCGTTACGCTTAATCGTCTCCTGCACCTCTTTCACGTAGGCATCGTAGAATGGTGGAGCAGTGCCGTCTTCACGGATGCACATGTTCTCAACAAATCCTTGCTCATCGAAGGACAATGATGCGAGGACCTCGAGGGACGAGGACGTGACTCCGCCTTTATTCGCTGAGGCATCCTTGTACAAGATGCAGCCTGCTTTTTCCAGACGCAGCTTAGCATCTTGCGTGATGAACAAGTTTGCACCTTCGACGATATACGGAATGGTGCACTTGCCATCAACGATGAGTTTGTTGACGGTGCTCAAGTCGATAGATTCAGGTCTTCCACCGCAAGGAACGAACATGTCAAATTGCTTGCCTCCACGCAGATGGAAGGTGTTGCGAAAGATCATGCCGTTGTTGACGGTCTCTCCAGACGGCAGCGTAACAGCCGTCTCGTCGACCAGAACGCGGTAGCCTTCGGAGGATAGCTTCGCGGTATCGTATCCTGAGATCATCACACGCTTCTTTGCTAATCTGACAAGCTCTGCATTGTCCAGACCATGAGGATCAACAAGTACACCAGCGCCATCGACGATTGCTGTGTACTTCTCATTACCAAGTAAGATCTCATTGGATCCCAGATCGCCGTCAGGGCCACCAGTCTGCAGCTTGCGAACAGCATCAGGCTGAAGGTTGAGCTTCCGGTAGATTCCTTGGACATACTCTCTGACAGAGAGGGTAGTCATGCCGTATACATCGTGAGGAATACCACCTAGCTTCGGTGTCTTTCCAGTGAAGAAAGACTTCCACCATGGTGCTCCTCTAGCTCTCGCGTGCTCTGTTGCCCAATTGACTAGGTCTGCAGTATTCTCGTCAGGGCCCATGAACAGGATCTCTTGTTGGCCATGCAAATCAACAATTGGATCCTTGATTCCCGGACTCGTCGGCGGGAGCAGAAGATCCATTATGCTGTCAATGTACTTCTCAAAGGCAACCTTGACTTTATCCTGGTGGTGTACATCAAGAAGAATGACACCCTTAGAACCTCCTTCCGGGATGTCCTTGTTCTTTCGTTGCTGAGTATTAGCGAGATTGTAATTCTCGTCGAAAAGGGATCTAGCATTGATCGAATATGCTTCGCGGTTTCTAGACTTGACAATCCGAATGCCACCACGTGCAATATCTCTGAAGCGAAGATGGAACCCACGGAACTCCGAGCTAATGACCAAAAACATGCCGTACAATGGTTGAGGGTATTCGACTTCAGGAAGGAAATTAGGGTTGAGTCTAAAGCTCAAGGCAACTTTTGTGGGAGTGTAAAAGTTAGTCTTCAGAACGCCAGCGTTGAAGACTCGGAAGGCAGTCATGACCATCTGATCATGTTCGTTTATCGCAGTCTTTGAGATTAGCGATTTGAGCTGAGCATCGTCGAGGACGACGTCAACCTTGAGGCGCAGGTAGCTGAGAGTAGGGATGAAGTCATCCTTCTCGCCTCTTGTCTGGACGTAGTGGGTATTTGCAAATGCTAAGTATAGAGATCGCACAAGGTCAGGATACTTGTTGATGATCTCGAGGATGTAGTCTGACGTGAACGTCTCGGTTCTCAGCCGACGCTTGATCTTGGAAAGCATCTCCGCGTGCACACTATTGTTTGAATCCAGCAGAGAGGCAAGCGATGCGTACTCTGATCCCAGGCGGTTGAGGAAGTGACCAACGAACACCCAGACGCAGTGCGCATAGATGGTCTCTTGCAGACTCAAGCGTCCACTTGCGAAATGTCCTTGGAACTTATTTTGAGGTATGCAGTATAACAGCGAGACTTCCTTCATGATCTGGTGAATCGAGGCCTCGATTGGCGGGTGCCTGGCGTTGGAGGTTGTTTGCGGAAGAGGTCGCAGGTAGATCGACATGATCGTAATGCCGTTCGAAAATTGCTCCACGTATTTCCTCGAGCTGGTGCATCCATAATAGTGATATAGATCCGACAGAGCACTGAACAAGCCCATAGCCGAGCCTTGCCTATATGCAATGACAAGCCTCTTCTCCCTGCTTCCTTCGATCTCAAACATCTCAATGACGGGTCCAGTCCTCCCAATGACTTTGTTCATGACTTCTTGGTAGATATCCTTGGTGTTTTGTGTAGCCTTCTGCAGGAACCTCTTTTCGCCGATAATGTCCAGATTTGTCTCCTCTGAACCAGGATTGGGATTGGCGAAGTGGCACTTGTAGACAAAGTAGCAACGAAGTTGCTGGTCTTTCTCTCCTGGGAGATGACTCCCAGAGCGAAAGGTCTCCACTCGATAGCTGTTACTGCCGGTAGAGCCATTGACGTATTTCTCGTCAATTCGCTGCTCGTATCTGGGGCCATCAATGACACTGACTCCAGGCGTGCTGGTGTCTATGTACACAGCGTGGTCCGCAGCTTCTTTGTCCAAGCGTATCTCCAAGCGGCCATCATCCCGAGCATACGCCGCTACTTTTCCAGCATAGAGGGACAGGATGTGGTTGACGATAGCCGGGACCGTCTCCGTTTGGAAGTACATGTCGTCAATGCCCAGCTCATTGTAGAACCAATTGGTCTCTGATTCGACAAATTCAGGTGGTATGAAGCCCTTCTCTTCAATTTGATCCATGACTGTTAAAACCAACAAATTAGCTTATGCTCTTCAATCAGGCTATATTGCCTGGAATAGCGTACCCTGGTCCATCTGCAATTCCTTGCCCTCGAATTTGGGAGCTACGTAGCCAGAGCCTCCCTCGTGCAGTATGCGGCTCGAGCCACCTGGAACAGCTAGATGCGTCGGTTGCGGAGAAGGCAGGCGGCCAGGTGTCCGAACGACCTGGTCGAGCAGCTTATTGTGTACTCCATTCTGCGGTACTCGCTCTTGAGGCGGTTCTACCGTTGACTCTCTGCGAGGCAATTTGACTGTATCCATGTTGTCGTCCGAGCTCGAATCGGGCTCTGTCATAGTAGCCAAAGAAGGCACCCGGTGAAGCTTGTAGTAAGACGCAAGCGGAACAGCTTTCAGAGAAGGCCACAGAGAGCCGTTGTAGTTCAATTGCTGTTTTGACGTGTTGATGTCAAGACCTTGGAGTGGCAGATGGTGGGTGATGAGTTTTGAAGCTGTCAGATGAGTGCGGCCGGTTATATTCGGGGCGCAGCTGACATGGTTGGTGTTATCAAATAGCTGAAACCTCTCAACATCGTCCCCACCACCCGTATCGGGACAAGGCATATTTAGGGCTGATCTGATAAGCAACCGTTGCCGCTAAAAAGATAACACCAAAGCCTAAAACTTCACTGACAGGCTGACAGGCTGTTTTTGAATGAAAGTCCACAACCAGATCCCAAAGAGACAGTAAAAGAATATGTACAAGTAGTTCCAGGACTGAGAAAGGTCATGAACGATTTCAAGTGTCAATGCGCGACCTCGTGGCAGTGGGCTTTTACGATTTTATATGGCTTTTGTCGCATGAGGTTCATCTTACAGGTCCAACACGAAGGGATTTCCTTGAGAGACATGTGCAACTCTCCGAGAATACGGTTTACCTAGGCGACCCTGTCACAGGATAGCCGTTTGGAAAGTTTCTAACTCCTGTAAGTCTGAGTCTAGATCTGGTTGTACCTGCTTTGACTTGCGCGGGTTCTAGTGCCATCAAGATCCGGGGTAGTTCAGAGCCAGTATGCATATCGCGACAGCCGACATTGCTTTGCATGCATTGACCTCACATCTTCCACTTCAAACGTCATAATGCGATGGCGAGTCAGACCAGCAAAGGTCTCTGGATTGGTGTGCCAAAGTAGCTCATATATTGTGGTCTTCCACAGAGGAGTGGTCGACTTGTTGAGACAGAGTGTGAGATGGGGCGACGAGCTCATGGGATTTCTGCAAATAAACCATGGTGGATCCAAGCAGTCGCATCTTAGGCTCGTGACCGTTGACGCTACCCCAGACATCCCCCGGAAATTTTCAAGCGCAGGCGGCTAGCTCATGGCGCATTATGCACGCTCAGATTAATCCTTTGGCTGAATGAGCTTAAAACCTTGAGGAAATCACGTGTGAAACCCACGCGCGTGCTTTCGTGAGGCAACATACCCTCTGAAACAATATTCATCGGCTCTGAAACCTTGCTGCTCAGTTGTTCTGCAAGGTATAGGTTTCCTTGGTATAGCTATTTGTCCGGTAGACTGCCAGTAATTCGTCGAGTCGGAAGCATAGAAATTTCGTTAGGCTTTCCTCTCCTGAAAGTAAGTCGCTTTTAGAACAGAGCTCCCTGTCCTGTAGCTGTCTATGAAAGTATCGAAATCTGTATCTGGCTCAGATGGCTGTCAGCCATGCATCAAAGCCTTACTTCTGCGAATCGTAGGCGTCAAACCCCTCGCGTTTCATTCTACCAGCTTTCTACTCGTAGCCACTATTCGCGCCGAAAGTTGTGCGGCGTTCACGGAGTTGTTGATAGGGACTGTGGCGACCGGACATCCTTTCTACATGGTGTGAGTGCCTACAATCCAATAGATCTACATCACAATGTTAGAGGCGAAATCCAATGTCACTCACAAGCATTTGGACTATGCTTAGTAGGCTATCCATCACATAATTGAATTGCCTTCTACGGGCACGCCGATGACGGGGAGCTATGTGTTGGCTGCTAGTATTCTGGGTAAATGCGCGGCTCCCCCTAGCTGCCGCTATGATAACCTTGATCCCCTTAGAGGCCGATTCCTTCGCGAACTGGACCATTCCTTCAGGAGTCCTATGAGCGGAGGTTATAGTGACGCTGTGTGGTACATCCAGCTCTTTCAGAAGGTCGATGCCTGGAGCGAGTACAAACCGGTCGGAATCTGAGCCCATTGTTACCCCGACAAGAGGCGAACTTGATTCTTTTGCGTGGTCAAGAGCTGTTTCCTGACCGTTCGTAGACTGAGAGGGGTTTTGGCCCGGACCCGACCCACTCTGCATTCGCTCGCCTCGTATCCGATCTACTATCCCCATTAGAGGGTTTACCCGACTCACTGCTTCGCCCTTTGAGCCTGCCAGAATTGTAATATGGCCCATCTTACGCCCAGGTCTAGCATCCACTTTTCCACAAAGGTGTATCCTAGCTCCAGGGGTGGACAGTGCCTGTTGAGCAGCACATAAGTGACAATCGGGTTGCGCGCCGCCAAGAATATTTAACATTATGGCATTTGTGTCGTGATTGTTGAAGTTCAGGCATTCCTCGGGTATCGGCAATCCCAGAATAGGTCGAAGATGGGCGTCATACTGAGATAACGGGCAGGCTTCAATAGTATAGTGTCCCCTGCATTGGAGCTTTAGAGCCGTCCAGTGATTAGATTCGGTAAAGAGGGGGTTTACGATTTGTGAGGACGAGGAGCGATTTCATTGATCAGTAATTCTCCTAGCTCGTAAGCTTATCCGCGAATGGGAGCGAACACGTTACGCTCACCATTCCTGAGTAAGAACATCTCCACGCCGAACACGCCTTTGCCCCAGAACCCCGCGACGGCGCGTCTCGCTAGATCCTTTGCGTGTTGCTTGATTGAGTCTGAAACGTTGGCGGGAGCGTAGACTAGCTTGCAGATGCTTTCCTCGTGTACAGTCTCCACAACGGGAAACGCCATGGTCGCTTTCTGCCAATCTTCCGCCGCGTCATTCTCTGTTTTGACGACCATAACAGCAAGCTCACGGCTAAAATTTGCCCACTGCTCAGCGTAAAGAGGCCGATCTCGGAGCGCTTCCAGAGCCGGCCGTACGTCAGTAGGCCGTTTGACGGGAAAGTTCCCTCTGCCATCATAGGCTCCAGTTCTGGATTTGACCATGAGTCGATAACCGAGCTCTTGGGCGATCTCTTTCAGTTCCGACATGCTACTATCATGCAATGGCAGCGATCGAGCCGTCGAGATCTCATGCCTAATCAAGTGTTCTTTCTGGTCGAACTTGTCCTGTATAACCCTGATAGTGCGCCAACTTGGCTGTATCTCGACTTTAGTACTCTTTACCAGCCTCAAGTCATCCCTGGTGGTATGGATGCCATTTGACAGATCTTCAAGCACATCCGTATCAACATGCTCGATCTCAATTGTCAGGATGTCACACTCTGCTGCAAGCTGACGGATAGCTTTTGGATCAGTGAAGGAGCAGTCGACATGGGCTGAGACTGTGTTGATCTGTTTAGCTGGACTTGCTTCTTTGTCCAATGCTATGAGATGGATGTTGAGTCGATTGGCAGCTTCTTGGAGCATGCAACCTAATTGGCCACCTCCAAGTACGCGAATTGTCTTGTCCTTACCTCCGTCAGAATGAAAACAATGTTGCAATGGACTTTTCGAAAAATTCCTTACCCTCGGACATTTAGTTTGGCGCTAGTTCTAGTCAACCCTACTTTAGGATTTAGCGTATTCAGAATTGTTGCATTTTCTTGGCAACGTCGAGACACACACCCGATCAAGGATTCAAACCCTATTATCTTAATAAACTCTTTACGTATCTAGTCTATTAGACCATTTTTAGGATCGCGATATCTAACTCTATAATTTTCGTATCTACAAATTTTTTATACAGGTGATTTTCGCTGATTTAGAAATTTAGAAGTAGAGATCGTAAGAATTTCGTGATTAAGAGTACCTTTTCTATAAGTCCTCTTCTATCTACTCGACTCAATCACTCTTTAATTCTTATATTCTAAACGGTGTAATAATCGTAGACTAAGATATCTAACGAAGACTCGTAATTACTAGAAGGGTTCACCGCCCGGTCGGCCACCCTGCTATAACTCCACAGCTCTCGGTTTTGAGATTATGATTCCGCATGCAAAGTTATAGCAATTACTAATTGCTACAACTTTTGTACCAAGCGCTTTGTTCATACTAGTAAGAGATCCCTAGAGCTGGACTAGGGACGAGGGGGAGTAAGAAATTCAAGAAATTCCGGGTAGTCACACTAAATCTAGCCTAATTCGCATGCAAAAGCCAAAACCCAAGATCTTTATGATTCCTCCACGCAATGCAGCAGTCAAGGATTACGAATCGAGGATCATGGCAGACGTGGGTCTGTTGCGCAGATATTACAGAGACAATTCAAATCATAGATCCATCCCCTGTTAAATGCGTACCAGAATTAAGCCGATCCGCTCAGTCATACAGCCAAGCGAACCAACTCTCCACCAACACAGGGACAAATATGGTCATAGCAGCTATCTGACCGAACGTCCACTGCCCGTCAGTGTCTTGATTCCTAGAAGCCTGGGAGACCTGCTCTTGAAAACCTCGCAACCTCAGTATCGTCCACAGTTGGCTTGTCGCAGTGATAGGTATTCCAATGAACGGAGCCATCAACAGCCAATCATACTGGTCTTTTCTTTTTAGCTGATGCTTCCGTACGTAAAGTACCAGTCGTGAATCCCCATGATGTCTTTGTATCGCCAGCCAAACGATTTTCGTGACAGTTGGCAAACAAACCAAAAGAGAGCCGGCTGCGGCAAAGAAGTCCATTGCAATTGTCTCCTTCTCCGTGATAGATTTTACTTCTGCAAGACAGACGGCCTGAATTGAGTTCCATTCGCTTGTCGAGATGATTGCTTCGTTCCCTATCATACTGTGGCCAAAAATCTCCATCATCCTGCTGAGGAAAGGGTATATGAATAGCAGCCAGCATACGGCGAAGAGGAGGAATCTCAACTGTTCCTTTCGATCCTTGGTCCTATGGCTCTTGCGATTGGTCTTCGTATTGTTATGTGGCTCTCGGAGAAGGTCAGGATTGAACGCGATGTACATGAGAGGAAGCATTGTCAAAAGCGATATTGCCCATGTAATCTTCGCTGTACTGTCGCCCATTCCGCTGGCGCTGATACCAAAGTCGAGACGAGCAAGGACGACAATGCATGCGAGCTGGATCGAGAATGTGAAGAAGGTCGCGCAATCATAGTAGGAGCTACATCCTCGCGCTGTCACGGATGTGCAGCGTTCAAGGAATGCCGTATCCATCCCTTGTGTCTTTGATTTCCCTCGGCGCAGGTAAAAAAGCGAAAATGCTAATATGAACCCAAGTACATTCTCGAGAACATAGCCGACGATCATCTGTCGAAACGATCAGCAAGACGGAGTCTTGAGCGGAAGAAGTAACATTGACTGACCCCAATACCAGAGATGTCCGGGTTGCCCGATCCCCAAAGGGCGTTGCAAACCTCCGCTTGACATTGATCAACAAGTGTGAAATTGTTACCAGTCGCATTTCGGATCGCTGTAATATACTTCGGAAAACTTGATCTAGAGGCAAGATTCGAACATTTGACGGCTGTATTGTTTGCCATTGAAGATTTGATTATTCGAAGACAGTCGTTATTGATTTTGTCCAGCCTCACTGCCTTTCCCCGCCATCAGAAAAAGTGGTGGGGCAGATTATTAATTAGTTCTATTAATAACCCACAATGTTACAGCCCCCAGAAGTAGCGGCGCTATTCAGCCTCATGCAGATAAGGCGCAAGCTGAAATCGCCTTCTATTTAGGAGAATGTCATCCCACAGACGATACACTTACAAGAGGACTGGCTCCTGGTTTTGATTCACTCGCTTGCGTGCATACTTAAAACTTGCTTTTTCGCCCCAAGTCATCATAGCCTACACGTTGTAGGACCGAGCTGTTACGAGATAATTTGACTGACGCGGCGTCAACCTCGAGCAACTCAATGCAGCCTATTACGACTTCAGGATTTAGTACAAGCACAATAATGGAGAATCGCCCAGTTTCAGCGTTAGAACAACCGATTGCAAGTCCTACAGGTAACTTTACGGGAGTTCCAACTTCCGCTCCGAGTCCAGGCATCGCTACTGGTAAGCGACTTACTCCAGATTTCAATCGATTATCGTTGTGCTAAGAACTCGTACAGGTCTGACAGCGGGTGATATTGCTGGCGTGGCTATTGGCGTTGCAGCAGTTTTAGGATTATTTGCTTGGTGGTAAGATCCATCTACAAAGCGTAATGAAGGACTAGGTCTAATCGTACGAATCAGGCGTTGGCCAACAAAAGCGAGACGTAAAGCTTGGGCGAAAGGACGTTCCTCGAAGGAAGAGCAAGCACGGGCCAAGGACTTTTCTTCGAAAGCAGAGCCCTCAACAGTAGAGCCGAAGACTTTGGACCAAGATACGGCCGTTGGAATCAAAGCCGAGTGAGGTGATTGTCTTTTCGTTCGAGGTTTCTCAGGATAGACTTTATCAAAAGGCGGCTGTTTTTTAAACCACCCCCGTCAAGCTACAGTGGAAACCTAAAATGGCCGTCAAATCTGCTCCAATCTCTCTCAAAGAACCCCTTGCTGTTCTTCAGAACTTTGCAATCTTCCTTGTGCCCCCTCTCCTCCCAACCGATTTTTTGACAACCCTAGATTCGATTGTAAGCCTCGGAAATGGCAAATCTCTAGATTCTCAAAAGACTATGACTGACCTCTGCACAATAATAGAAAAGACCGCATCTAGTACATCTGGATATCCTATCCGCACGCTTCCCGCAAGCATGACATGCTTTCTTGCCATCTACCAGCACCGCCTGTGCTTTGACTCTATCACTCAATGCGAAGAGATCCGCCAGACGAAGCGGGAGGACCTTGCATCTCAGCAAGCATCCTAGTCTCTGTGATTTTTGAGACTCACTTGAAAAGTACTCCTCTCCTCCTGCCTGATACCAACGGTCGTATCCAGAAACTCATGCCGGTGTGCGTACAAGATGGCAACGGTATGACCGAGCTTGAACTGGCTTGGATCTGGCGCTTCGCCGTTCAAGTAGAAAGCAATTGGGAATGTTGAGCCACCCCGGTCCTTGACCAGCAGGCGGAGCCGTATGAAGTTTTCCACCTGTGATATCTCGGCCAGGAGGCACCAGTGGCGGTTTGGTCGGTAAAAATCTCCGCCCAGGGTGTGATAGTAGTTGAAATCCATGTCCTCAAACTCAGGACAGGCATTGAAGGAAGGGAAATGATAGGTGTTGCGTAGATCAGTAGGCGCCATAGCGACACAGAGACAAATTGACTGTTCACGATCGCGTTAAGGATTTTTCAGGCCAAGGGAAGACGAGGAGAGAAGGCTTTGGCAGAATCAGTAGCCAACGAGGACAACCTCACACTGCGTTTAGGCATCACTGACCACAAAGGACCATACAAACAGCTAACGGGTGACGACCAAAAAGTAGCATAACTGCACCAAAGCCATGTACACTATCAGTAAAACACATGACGCTACCCCTGTGCTTGACCTGGACTCTTTGTTAACCTTGCGTATTCTGCTTCTGCTTCTTTGAGACTTGACTGCAAGTACGCTTCGAAAGCATGCATCACTGTGAACGAAGCCTTCAGTACTGAGCAGCTTCTTGAGTAGTCCACATCCTTTCATATAGTCTATGCCCGCATATCAAGCACCCATTTCACTTAGCCTAACTAAGACCAGATCGACCTCCCAACACCGAAAAGGCAAACAAAACAAGGCGCCGAACATCATCATCTCAAACAGGCAACCACCCGAATACCATACCTACACGAGGCAATAAACCATACTCGTCTCCACTCTCCACGTCATCAATGACCACACCCATCGCCCAAACCAATACACTACTGCAGGAACAGCACACATCATCTCAACAGCCAGCCACAACGCATGAAAGAAAAATCATGAGCAATCAATTCCAAGAGAGGTGAAGAAGCGCTCAAACGGGAAGCCCTCCCTCCGCATGAAAAGAAATTTTTTCGGGGAAGCCACGTTTATGCCCCTGTCGGGAATCTGGGGTCGGGCTGCAAGGGTTCGATCACCGAATCTCTAGCCCGCTCTAAGGCCGATCCTCCACGCGCTCTAGCGGAGTCCGGGGTGCAGGATTCTGGGAGCGGTGTGTGCCAGCTGGGAAGAATTTTTGTTGACACATTTCTTAATTCTACTTGGGGTAATCATCAGCAAGCTGCGGAAGAGATGTTGGTGGGGACGATTCAGGCCAGGATGAATGTTCCAATTCTGTTCAGGCACGGCGGAGACAGTTACATTCTGTTTTCGGTAGAAAAGCTAAAGTACGTGGTCGACGGATAAGGCACTCACGTCAGCGAAACCGGTTTGGGAACGTACTTTAATCCTTGCGTAACATGCGCTGGCTGGATGGCTTCTTCGGATCTTTCCCCGAGATTGTTTTTTGGCGGTGTGTTTAGCTTGATTTCCTAAAGTACGGTGCTCGGTCCATCGGTGTCTTTTATCCTCGAGCGAAAGTCTTGCAGCTAAATTTTAGACTATGTTCAAGCGTCCGCTCATCTCCGTCCACTAGTACTGTTCTGTAGTAGTAATAAGCAGAGACGCGAGAGCAGATAATCTAGCCAAATTCAGACGAAAACAAACAAAGGTGAAGTCCAATATTGCGACCGCGCGTTCCTAGCTTCTTCAACACACCTTACTGCCGCCAGCTACCTCCCTCCCTGCCAACGTCGCTGCTACCTACGTCACCGTCGCCATGGCCTCTGTCAAGCTTGATGATGTCGCTGTCGCCCACGTCGCTGTCGCCCTCGCCGCCCTCACCGCCCTCACCGCCCTCACCGCCCTCACCGCCCTCACCGCCCTCACCGCCCTCAGCGGAAACTGTCAAAGAGGAGGACTACATGCAAGAGCAGGATACCTATGACGATCTCCTAGTCAAGCGGGAGTGGGCGGAGGGCAAGGACTACGTGTGGCCTCCGCCAGCTGAGGGCTACGCCGACTGGCCACCCCAGTATGAGGATGCCGACGGCGATGAGTACCGGGATGCTGAGGGCGACGACGACGTAGCCTGGTGGGAGGGTGAAGAGCGGGGACTACAAGAGGGGTGAGCCGACAGTGAGGTGAACAGTAAGGGCGTTAGGCCTAGGATTAGGCGGCAGCTACATACAAATAATAGCGAAAACAATATTCTAGAGCCCCTGTTTCACCTCACTTTCAGCTTTCAACTGAACTTTTGCCCCATGGCGGATTTGCCCCATGGCGACGCGCAAACCCCATGGCGACGCGCATGCTCCATAGCAACGCATCTCCGGCTGTTACTATGGGCGACGCGTACTAATATCGGGAGATGCCTAGCCTGGAAGCATGCAGTAGCTTCCTAACAGGCCCCCCCTGTTTCGCTCGAGGATAAAAACGACCGGTCCATCCCGGTCCCCGGATCTGTGACAGGGTGGAAGCTCCATAATTTATTTTCTGGGGATCTGTTAAATATCTCTCCTGGGTTTGCTTTTTCGTATATTCCAACATTTCCTCCATTATAACATAAATCCAACGACTCCACAGTCTCTTTTCCTTAGACATAGACATAAAGCACAGAGATTCTGGCATTTGAAGCAAGAAAATCATTGTATGTATACAGTGTTGGGTATAGTGCTGTTGGATAGTCATAGCTGACATGACAGGTAGCTCATTCAGAGCACCAAAACCGAAAAAGGCTCTCCATCAATTACCTACTCCACACTCCTCCACCTCAAAACATCATAATGTCATCCCGCATCCCTCAAGACCGCCGCCGGCTCTCCGTGGCCAGCTCAGAAACCCTCAGCCAAGATCTCTCAAGGGCAATACTCGCATCATCCAGGCCCAAAGTATCTCTATCGATCGATCCCAGATGTATCGTCCAACAGCCAGCTCCACCACCTCCCTCGCCAGTAGGGTTTCCTGCATCAATGGCACAGTGGCCGATTTATCACCAAGAGCGGGATACAATATGTCAGTGATGGCGTTGAGGATGAAGGGGGATGTGTTCGCCCGCGTGCATTCGCATCGTTCAAAAGGGGACTGGATATGAGGCGCAGGTCGCTTTCTTGTTGATGGGATTTGCAAATATGCTCATGGCGAGTGATTAAAGTGTGAGGAGAGGATGTAAGATTTTATCGTAATTGGAACTTGCTCACTTTGAGCAACATGATGGCTCGATGACTTGATCTTCCTCGCTGCGCTCTCCTCTATCCTGTCTTGCGTTGAGGTGGCCGATAGTCAATACTCCCCAGATTTAGGATTTTTGCACGCCATTGTTCATAAGTTTGACATCTTGATCCCTTATCTTTGATACCAGCAAGATGAATTCTCAAGTCACTGTGAAGCTTTTGTGGTCTTGGTGATTCCGCTTTGGCCATCAAGGCCCGTTTGAGCTCGCCAGGACTCCCGATCAATATCGGTGGAGTAGTCTTCACGTCGTCATTACGGAGCTCAAAGTCTTCCGCCTGCACAAGTAGATTGTTGATGCATCTCCAGTAAAGAAAACGAAGCTGATTGAATGGAATCCCAGTGTCGCTAAACGCTCTGGCTTTAGTGACTCTCAGAAGCGGCGATGGTGTACGATTCGAGCTCAATTCGTTGTATAATTTGAGTTGCCAGTCTCTGTTCGCTTCGTTTGGCCATTGCCAAATGGAAATATCGTGAATATCGGTTGATTCGTATTTCATCTGTCCTATTTTCTGAACCTGTCAAGCTCAATCTCGATCTTTGCGCAAAAGGATCGAATCTGCTTTTGATCGTCCTCATTCCAGACCACACTGTCGAAAGTTGATGCTATACCCAGTGTTTTGGATTTGATTTCCCTATTCAATTCAAAGTCATTACCAAGGTCATATTGCGCTTGTTCGCGATAGTATGCGCGATCGTCAACGGTTTCCGTGGTGAAAGCAAGGTCTGCCCAGTCGTCGCTGGTAAGAGACCTTGCCAGGCTGTGTGAATCATTGGTTGATCTTCCAGCCTCCCAGTAGTGCGGAGTAGCCTGCGATGCAAAACACGATTAACTGGGACATGGGTATTTTTCGTGTCCTTCATGACAAATCCTAGGAGGTCGAGGTCCTTCAGACTGGCAGCCATTGAGATGAAGGTAGCATAATTCACGGAGCTAGGAATGACACCGTATGATCCAAAAAAGCTGTATATTCGTGAGACTAGGCAACGAGCGACTGTTCCTGTGGAAGTTTCCGGCCCTTCCCACCCACTTTGGCTACCCTGACTCGTTGAAGACACGAGAGGGGAGAGCAAAAGGATGCCTCTGATAAAGCAAGCCATATGTCTCTCATCAAGGACTCCACCCGCATTCGTATAAACCTCTAGGGCCCGAAACATGGCTCTCAGCAAGTCCATATTGCATGGCAAATCTGGCGGGATGCTCCCTGCGTTCGGTCGCCGTGGTAAGCAAATCGCTCTGCGCAATCGTTCAAGCAATATCGTGAAGCTCTTTGCAGGTATGAAATTGCCTCTAAACAAAAGAGATAAGATACCTGATATTCTTCGTGGATGGGACGGGATTGCAAAAGTATTTTGATTATCCGCCCACTACTAGCGGTAGTCCACATTTGGAGCATGTTGGAGAAGGTATCCTTTGTGCCAATCCTCGTGGGCCATCCTTCAAAGGGTTACGAGGGGTGCTGAAGCGGGCTGCTTGGCAGCTTTTCGATAGCATGAAGCCGTGTGAGTAGAATTCTTGGGGAAAGTGGATTGGGGCACAGGCAACGGCATCGCGATATTGCTGCTCGCACGTCTCAAGGCCCTGACCAGCCCGTGCCATAAGCTGAATTGCTATGCCGAGAGTCTCCAATTGCCGAAAGCGTGAATCTTGTTCTGACAACTAACGCTAGAATTCAAGAGCGAGATATTCTTGGCCAGCATCCCGAAAGAAGTAGAGTAAGTAACCACTTGCTTCTGGTGAGGCGGTAAATTCCCGTTGATGTAGTGCTCAAGCAGGTTGGACATATGAGCAGCTACTTGTTTGCCAAAATCTCTGGTTCTCAGGGATCGATACGAATTGCAAAGTAACTTGATCGTCAACGCCGTGTCTCTAGTTTCTAATGTTTGGTCGTCCAGGACGCCCGGATAGGTCTCTAGGATTTCCAGCACCAGATTTTGAGCTGCTGCGGTTTCCAAGGCCGTTTCCTGAAGCGGAGCGCTCTCTGTACGAAGCGATTTGATCGGACCCAGCTCCTCTCCACTGTATATCTCAAGGTCTCGGAATTTTTGGAAGTTGTGAAAATATGATTCCCTACCAAGTGGGGGAGGTGCTTTGGAGCTCTGCCTCGGCCTTTGGCGTGTGGTCACGTTGAGCCTGTGTCTTATCACGCACGATAGAGCCACACCCGAATTGGCGCGACTAAAGTTGAGGCGCAAAAGTTTGTTGTGTAAAACTCTGGTCGCAAGAACCTTGAAATGATGGGACATACCTCGCCGCCAGACGAGAAAGTTGCCCTTGGTCGCGATCAGGCTAAGCCACTTCTCACCTAGAACTAAAATATTTCTAAGAGCGCGCTAGGCTCTGTAGATGCAAATAGAGCATGCGGGACCCCTCGGACGTTAAGACCGAGACTCCATGACTCAAAATTGCTTACAGTTGACACCCCTAGGACGACTGGAGTTGGTTAGGTGTGGTATCGGGGAATTTTGCGAGTGGCATTGGGATTGCGAGCGGCATCATCTGCAGCCTAAAGGTGGTTTGAGCAGAGAAGGGGTAGGAATTTGGGGTGTTTGAGGGTGGATTTTCAGGCTTGATAAGCAGCAACTGAGTAGATATTCAAAGGAGATAGCCTAACCTAGAGATGACCTATGATTGCATAAGCACGATTTCTCCTACTATCAAGTACTTAGAGCGAAATTATAGGCTTTCTCAAGGTTGATACATCTAGATGTTCTCGGAATGATCATTCTCTTAAGACTTATACAACGCCAATAGGCGGACAATTGCCATCGTCTTGATGGTCTCCAGTCCATTTCACGTGTCCTCATGCATTGCTTGCCAAAAGCATGCTTTCAAAACGCCAAGTCGCCCGCTCATGCTCGTAAGCCTGGCATTTTACCCCAATAACACACCGTATATAGATACCAAGATTAGTGTATTACGCCATTCCCCTCCTCCTAAGTCCATAGTCCTGCGCCTGAAGCTCCTTGATCAGCCTCAAACTCCCCTCGTCCGCAATAGTCTCAGAGCTGAGCATGGCAGCCGGTGATGGTATATCTGCCGTGGGCTCTGCTATCGCCGGTGATACCGCGTTCTCTGTTGCATTGTTGTCGCCGTACGAGCTACTGCTAGCCCTTCTCATCGGCCCTGACTCGGGTGTATATCGTTGCTGTTGCATTTGTTTCGGCTGTCTTAAGGACTGCCTTGAAGATGATCTTGATGGAGTCCAGGTGGTATTCCCGGCTGTTGGACTGTGCCCAACGTCATCGAGTGATGAAGCCGGTGGGGAGACTAGTGAAGAGACCGGCTGTTCGTAACTTCCCATGGTTTCGAAAGTCGCTGGGCCCTGGTTCGCTTCTTGTGCCGCATAGCCAGGGGTGAGCTCCCATTGATCGTCCACCATTCTAGATGACTCTTCGCTATGTTGCGAGGATTGTAAATCTTGAACAAAAGAAGATTCGGCTAGAGGCGCGGCTTGTTGCCCGTGCATGACGCTGTTCGTACTGTCTTCAAATAGGGCTGGATCGAGAAGAGGTAGCGCGAGTCCTGCTGTCGCTTGGAGATAGGCATTTGGTAGGGGCGACATGGTGGGTAATTGACTTCCCGAGCTTGACGGTTGCGCAGGCGGTTGTGCGATCATGTTCGCAACCGGTGCTGGCCTCCCCATTGGTTCCATCATTGGCATCGTATCACTAGCAGCGTTAAAGTAACCGTTAGATGTCTTATGGGACACGGCCTGCTTGACTCCAGCCGGTTTTTTGGCTGATGAACCAGACGAAGCCGCTTTGGCCAGGATGTTCGACTTGCGAGCGTGAGGTCTTGGAATCGCAGACTCGCGCACTTTGACGGGATCTTCGTTTCCAAATTCGTCATGTATGCATCGACGCTGAAGGAAATGGATATTAGCTCGATGTGAAGACTGATTGTGAACGAAGAACTCACCTTGCTCTTTCGGCAGTCGCTACAGGCCTTAGTTCTAGGCCGTGCTAGCATGGCATTGCCAGACATATTGTCAAGGCCCTGCATCAGAGTTGCTGGGGTTCGTGCTTCAGCTTTGGGAAATGCTGCTACCACATCTTGCGAAAGGTTTTTGAATCGAGAAACGAAATCATCGGGGTGGTACATAGGCTCGTTACTCGGCTCGAGGGCCGCTTGGGGATACAAAGAATCCTGGGGGAAAGCGACCATACTTGCATCATTGCTCGTTTGAGTTCTGTCGCCGGCGCTGCTCGAGTATGTGGCATTGAAATGGTCCATGGCACTAGTGTTAAGTGTGGAGGATGGTATCTGTAGTATTGGCGTGTTTGCCGGACCAATTGCAGAGTTGGAATTTTGAGGAGTGAGCGTTGACATGGCAACCTGATCTTTGTGCTTGCATGCACGTCTCCTTTTTCGACAAGATTCACAAGCAGTCTTACGATGAGATCCTGTGCCTGTCCCGGACGAACCACGATGGCGTTTTGGTGTATCGGAAGCTGTGCCATCCAATTGCCCTAGCGCGCTAAGATCGGAGGACGTTCTTTTCACACCGCCTGCGGATGATGGGCTGGAAGGTTCAAGTTCAAGACTTGCTACCGCTGCACGCTCACTAGACAGTGCGGATATCTGTGCATTCTCCTGCTGAGACTGCATACGCATTGATTGTCGTCTCGGGGCCGATAGGGCGGCCTCACGATCAAGTTTCTTCATTGCGGCAGCACTCAGCTTGTCAGGTGAAAGGTTCTCGGCTACATAATCAGGATATGCCCAGTGTGGTATTGGCTCGTTTCCGCGTTTCCAAGCACACCACGCAGCGAAAAATTTGATGACATCAAGTGGCTCGCCAAAGCCGTGGCCTCGGGGGATTGCCTTTTTCACAGCGTTGCGTATCTCAGCCGTAATACCGTCTGTGATGTTGCCAATATCGATCAAAGCGGTCCTGAGTAGGTAACGAACAAGCTCAGGCAGACCATCGAGCTCTGATTGAGAGTAGTATCGAGCGTGATAGTTTTGGGGGCCAGCGTGTGAGTTCTCGCCCCATGCATCGAAATCTAAGTAAGCTGGCGTCTCACGATTGAAGCTGTCACCAGAATGAAGCAAGTCCTTGACGTTGTTTGGCAGAGGATCTTCCTCTAGGTAACATGTAGCAGTGTACCAATGAAGTTTTTGAAAGTGTGGGTATCTGAACTTCCTGGCGACTCCCGTGGCCTTCTCGACCTGAGAGACTCGTAATTGCATGCCAAAGTTCATGCGCGTGAGAAAATTACCTCCAATAACCAAGCTATCTTCTGGAGTCCACACAGCATGAATCCAGCCCGCGGGGATCAGCATGGTGTCTCCTTCTGATAGATCAACCCTGTAGCATTCCTTGGTTTGATCGCCCAGAAATGTCCAATTCTGCGCAGGCGACATACACCATTCTTCATACTTCTTGAGATTCTTCTCTTTCGGCGGGATGAAGAGGAAGGTCTTCTTTCCCTTGAGAATGTGATAGAAGACTGAGGAGCCCCCGAAGTCGATGTGGAAGTCCGTGAAACAATCAGCAACCGACATGAGACAATAGAATTGGACCCTTGGATATTCGCCTTTGGCTAGCAGGTCTTCAGGCCATACAGAGTCCTGAAGGTCGAGGTCTCGGACGATCTTTGGTCGCCTTATTAGTCGTCCAAGCTTACTCTGAGACACTTCAAGACTGATGACGTTTCGCACAACCTTGTTGTTTGGATTTTCGTAGTAATCCGCCCATCTCCTCATGTTCCACTTTTTGTTTTCGCCATTCTGTGACTTCACGTCGATTACTTCAACTTTTTCCTCGGGTCCATACAGCTCAGCAACTTGGCGGACTGTCAGACCCTGAGGTACTACCATGTCTAGAGCATCTTGGCCATGATCTATTACGCTTTCCATTTCTCCATGGCGAGATACCCAATCCTCCGAGGTGGCGTGATCGTTCGAAGAGTCGTATTGGAGTGTGTCGCCATTTCGCTGCTCTTCCTGCTCGTCAAGGGCAGCGCCAGTGTTTGGCTGAGGATTGAAGCACGCAGGTATCACCACCGGCTCTTTCATACCAATACCCTTCTCGAAGTACTCAGCAGTGACTAGATCAGGGCGCATCCTGGCGAAGTTCTCTGGTAAGAAAGTGATAGTGCCATCTTTGATTGGCTTGATATAATGATGTTCCGGCCGTTCATCAGAGGTCTTGATAGCTCCTTGATGTAAACTGGCATAGTCGATCGCACTATGAGCGCGAGATGATTTTCGAACGTAAGTCGTTGCTCCATGTATTGGTCTGCACTTTTTACATCGGAACTTGTCGACACCCCTCACGTCTCTCTCGTTCTTGAAGCCTGCACATGCAAAATGGAACCAAGACTTGCAGGCATCACAGCTGATCCAAGATGTGGAGTTATTGTCAGTCTCGACGCCGAGAGATTTCCGAGCGAAATTGCAAGCCGCGCAGACAGCGGTAACATCAGGTGTGCCAGCGTCGCTCTTGTCGTCATTACTTCCGTTGATTTCCAATGAAGCATTCACAGCTTCTTCGAGACTTGGAAGTGAAAATGTCTTCACACGATTGATGTTGTTCCCCAGCGGCCCATGCATTACACGTGACTCATTTTCCTCAACATCTTCTTGAAGGTGCTCTGGCACCTTTTCAGAGCTCGCACGTTCAGCTCCATCTCCATCAATCCCTCGACCGTCATGTTGCTCCTGGATAGCATCCTCCATCAACTGCAAGGCATCGTCTAAAGCTGGCACCGTGTCTGCGGGAGTCTGGAAGGCAGATTTCGAAAATTCCTGGCCCTCAGGGACGACTTCATCACTTGCGTCCGCATTGATATTGGGATCCAAGGTCTCAGGAACCTGGTTCGCCTCGATCTCATTGTAGCTCGTTTCCAAACCCTCGCTGATCTCTTGTTCTGGCTGTACTGGAATCTGATCGAGATCCGGGCAGTGTTCTTCCAGATCTCTCACAGGCGTCGAGTTCGTGTCGAGTTGTTCTTGACCTTCCAGAATATTCGACGGTTCCTGCACGTCATTGACGATATTGGGTGGGCCGGGAACTGTACTCTCAGGCAAATCGGGTTCTGAAGTGCCAGGCGCGTCATCCTTGTTCTCGTCCTGTTGTAGAGGGGTTGGCGTCTCCGCTTGACCAGATTTCCTTGTCTCTCCGCCAATCCCCACGCTGTTGTGCTGTAGATGTTGCTCAGGAGAACCACGAGCTCCAGGTGGATCCGAGGCTTGCACCGAGGCCTCAGAGGGGCTCCGCACCTGGGCCAAGCTAGCTTTCGGCAGTACCGGCGAAGGGGTTGTCAGCTTCGCTGCTTGCTGTGTGAAATGAAGTAACAGCTCGGCTTCGCGTTTTCTGTCCTCGGGTGAAGGCTGGTGGCTTGTAGTGGGGCGGCTTGTTTCTGCTGTCGCTATTCTCCTCGACCAATCTGGCGAGGGCAGCTTTTCTGACCTTGCCCTCTTGCATGGGCGCTCTGTCGGGCAATCACTGACGGGTACTGAGGTATTGGATGTATTCAAATGGTAGGAAGTGGTTGGTTTCGTAGCCAGCGCTATGGATGCAAACGCTTCCATCGCGCCTTCAGACGTTTGACTCCTCTTACGCGCGTCCTCGCCAAGCTCAGAGTATGCGGAGTGAGGCCTCTTGCGTCCATTGTGTATTCCAGCATTATCTGCCCATCGCAGGCCGAAACCCAGCGCCTCGGCAGGTATACCCTCGGTGGACCCTGGCGAGAGTGGTTCAAAGGCATGTCGTGGAGGCGATGGCGTCCGATATCGAATTGGGGGAGGGTAAGCAGCTCTTGTGAAAGAAGAAGGCATCGATGCTAGATAGTTGGTGGAAGCGCGTTAAACCTGCGGGGGCGTTCGAGGCGTACCCTCGGATTTTGGCCCAAACCAATTCGATTAGTGTGTAGTGTATCGTTGATACTTTCAATTTCACAATCGATTAGAGCCAATAGGAAGCTGTGATGCAAAGCGAATGTGTTGTCGGCGAATGTTGTGTTGGCGGAGGACTGAGGGGTGGGTGTCAATGCTAATTTACTAGCGTCATCTACATTGAATTGGCATCATGGACTGTGCTCTTTCTCTTTTCACAATGCTTCATCCATTCTCCCAAATACCTCTACGATCTCGTGTCTTTAGCAAGAACACTGCGAGTTCAGACCGTTGGCAACAGCAATTTTTATTACCTCGCGAGCCCACTACCGCGGGCGGTTTCCACGTGTCTGCATCAATCCGACTCTTTTCCCCTGTATCCGCGACTGCCACAGTAGCCCTCGAGGTCTATACGACCTGTGCAAAGCAAGAACTATCTAATCTGAACAAGAGCCTGTTATAGTCCTCGTTAGAGCTAACAGTTTAACACTTCTCATTCTAGAAATACAGAGGCTGGAAATCAAATGTAGCCTGATACCTTTCAGCCTGCACAAATCATAACATACGTCAGTGCTCGTTGCCAGGGAGCAAATAAGACTTAATACACGATGCCAGCAACATCTACAAAGAAATTTGAGGGAAAGAGCGTTGAGACGACCAGAAAACATGATTATACCAAGGACATTGAGCGCCTAGGACAGCAGAGATTTACTATCAACGTGCAGAACATATTCTGAAAGCTATTGAAATGGATTTCTACGTTGCGACTGCGGAGGGCACGGGACGTTTGACCGCCTCGCAGCGCAGCATTCTTCATATGGTTACTAGGAACCGGGTAGAGGGCCTCTACGACGCCCGACTTCGTCTATGATGGATCGATTATCTCTACGAAGAAAACCCGTAACTCTACGTTGCCTTGAAAAAAGTAAGGACATGGATCTAGATCTTTGAAAAGCAGGACGATCTGAAAGCTTCAAGAGAACTGGAAAAAGGCTTTGACGAAAGCAGACCAATATTCCGGCAAAATCTACAAGAATGCTCTACGAGTAATGGCTAAGGAAATGACATTGCCCGAATTGGAAGGAATGTGAAGACTAGTTTGGTCGATCTCGTTAATCGATAAGTGTATCGATTATTTGGTCACCTATTGAGATGGCATCCTTTATCCTACAATATATCAAGTTGGATATCTATCAGATATACTCTTGTTAAACAATCCCTGTTTTCTTTTCAACTACTATTCACTAGTCTAACATACAAACCAGAGAACCGCCATTCCAACGACTAGGACCGAGCCTGTGAACATTGTGATGCGACTCGCAGCACCTTTTGGGATGTTGCCTGTCTCTCCTCCGCCCAAATACCAGCTTCCGATATCAGTCAGCTCTCCATTCTGAGTGAGCATAGCAGCATTCGCTCCAACGTTTGACACATCGCTGCGGAAAGCACCGAAGTAGCAATACCGGGTTACGTTCCTTCATCAAGGATCAATTTCTGCAACAGCAACCAATCGCAATGACGAAATTACTGAAGCGAATCCATGTAACTGGAGCTCTGATTATAAAATGTCTGAGAATCTGACAATTCGGCACTAGAATCGGCAAATTCCGTCACTCAGACAGTTTTGTTGAAGGTCCCAACGATTTCCCCAATATGACTTGCCAGCCCTTGGAAATCTCCATACCAGTGCACTGGCAAAAAATCGATCGTACAATTACTGCAGGCTGCAATGAAATCCTTCATCCGCTGCGTGCCCGACTCTGCGCCTGTGCAAGCAGGCGCTCCAAGCTTCACACCCTGCTTTGCCAGCGGCTCAATCTGCTAATGCCATATCTGTGCTGCAGTGGTAGCATCCATCGCACTCCCTCCCGTGGCCTTGGTGCCATCCGGTTCGTTGAAACCGAGAAGGAATGAGACGTTGGCGCCGCCTTTGACCTGCGTTTGCACGTCGGTGAGAAAAGAACCATAATTGTTGCCTGAGCTGGGTGCTCCCCAGAGCATAGGGACAAACTCGAGCTTGGTGGAGTTGGAGAAGGCGGGAGATGGGGTTTGCTCGTAGTTATAGTACCATGTCAAATCGGAAGTCGAAGGGTCCCAAAAGGAATCATCTTGAGGATGTTTTGCGCTTGGGACGTAGACGAGGCCGCGTTTTGGGGGGGTGTGTATTCCCTGGCAGAGGGCAATGGAGGGTAAGAGGACCAACACGCTAAAGAGACGCAGTGGAGACATTGCTCAATGTACAATTCACAAATGCCTACATAGAGGCCATGAATGGCGGACGAAATCTAGCAGCGGTTTTACCACGAGAAGCAGACTTGACAGCACGGGGATGGACAAAGAAAGAGAAAAGTCAGAGATACACGAAAGGAACCTGGTACATTCGGCGCCATCGACAAGCCATGGCAGGGGACTCGAGAAGCTGCATATCGATAATTGAAGCTGTTGGCAAGATCCCAGAGGGGACGACGAGCAGCCCAACGAGGGACCCCAAATGATGACGGGAGCCCAATCTAGGGGCCCTTAGCCTTGGATCCGACCCTGGGGCCAACGGTTTTCCAGGGACTTCTAAGCGATAATGCATCTCGACGCACATTATGCCGAAGATGGAACGCCGCATCATCTTTATCGTGCAACACCTGGAGAAGTATTTGCATCTTTGCTCGTCTGGGCCACGCAAGATAGATCGTCCGTTACTGATGTAGCTCTTTTAACTACTTTTCCATTGGTAATGCCGACGTCTATGTGATCGGCAAGAAAAGCCAATATCTATCTCGCTTTTGCTGCTTCGCTCTCCGCAGAGTATCTCTCGTATCTTTATTCATGCTACAGTGTAAGTGATCATCAGCAGTACCCACCAGGAGCCTCTACAATAGCAATCACCACGGAGTTGATAACATGACTGTAGGGATGCACCACCAGCAGAATCTTCAGCCCGATCTCCGCCATCCCTTCCGTCACCTCCACAACCTATCATGATATCAGCATACGTTACGAACAAGAGCAAAACACTCTCGGATTTCAATGTACTTTACGCACAGGATACAACAGCTTCCTTAACGAATGAGCGCTCCTCAACACCACCAAACCTCGTGGCTTCATCCGCTTGGCCACATCTGCCAAGATGTTATGCTTGTGCTTGCTACAACTCCCGACCAGGGCAGCCAGATACACGACGTCAAAAGAGCTAAGGTCGACATCGGGACTGCTGGCGTCGGCACATTGGAAGCACATCGTCTCGGGCGAGTGGCCCAAGGCGCGGCAAAGATCCATTGAGCAAGAGATGGCTGCTGCAGATTGGTCGACATTAAGGCAGGTAACACAACCTGGGTCGAAATTGTCGAAGTGACGATGTATACACAAAGAGGTGAGAGGCAGCGGGCCCGATCCCAAGATTGCGAATGTGCGTAGAGAAAAGTGTGGTGACACAGATGCAAGGGCGTTCAGCTCCATGCGGACGAGGTCGACGTAGTTGCCATGGTAGGGGAACGAGAGTAAAGCATCATTGGCTATGCTCGCTGGGATCAGCCTACAGCCCGTAGTCCTAAACGAGGAACAAAGCATATGTGGGTAACTAACCTTCCTCACGCTTCCTACAACAACGGATCTTCTCCGCCCAAAAGCTCTCAAGCTGATACTCACCTTCCGAGCACAATTGCCGCAGATGAGGAGATACAGCAACGATTTTAGGATCTGCAAGGACCTATCAACCGCTCTCAGCTGTGTTCACAGCCTTCATCTAGGTAGAAGTCCCCACTGGAGAACGAACCTTGGCAGTAATCCCCTCACCAGGAACCCGCATACACAACTCCACCAGCCGCTCGAAAACAGCATTTAGATTTGGCGAAGGTGCCAGACTGCTTGACTGAGCAAGCTCGGAGTAGCAGGATAGGATTTCGTCGATATAACATGACACGCACGTGTCCGTTTCCTGGGGAGTCATGATGGGTTTCGCTTGAAGGAACAAGCGTGATTGGCGAAGGAGCTGAAAATCTCGCCCTCCAAGTTCAAAGAACAGGAGGCTATATCCAGGTAAGTTTGTCAGTACCGCCACGGCTCTATTTTTTGTGGAGACCTGTTTGCTTGTGTGCCTAACTCATCGAACCACACAAGGGTACACATTGCCTTTTTCGATAATTCAAGATGTGGACGATCACGTAGTGAATCTGGTCTGTTTCGATTTGGTAAAATTTAGCCTGCGAGCCTGCATATCATTGGTTGCTGGCCCTCCTGCAAGGCGCACACAAGGGTGCACAGCGCATTTTCGTCGTCGCTGTTGACTGGCCAAATCGCACAGTAAATCTAGAGTTAATTCTGCTCCACGAGCTGGAGCTACACAGCTTATGGCTTCTCTACTCCTGGCCAATAGCACTTAGGAAATCGATCGTATTATATTTGCCTCCGCGGAAGCGTACTGTGTCTGCTTAGTTCCAGCGATTTTGATAGCCTTCCTCACGTAGGTAAGCTACTTGGGATATTCTCGCTTGCATCTCGTGGTACATTCAATTTTGGTTTTCTCTTGGAAGATTGTCTTTACACACTACCCGTGTAATAAAACTAGATATAGTGTAACAGATACACGTCAAGGAATGGAAGATATATTCCATGCAGTCTATGCAACGCCTCCCTAACTAAGCTCACATCCATGCAAACAATAATCGCTAATATGCAAAATTGACTCCTCGCCTCCCTCCTCTTCTAGCTACATCCATCCACTCATTACCACCTAATAAGCACCCCCCCGATAACCCATATCAGGAACTGTAGGCTGCCTTCCAACGGGCGGCGGACTCAAACCATCGCTCTCACGACTCGTACTCCGGTTATGCCTGTGTCCCATACTAGACGCTGAGCTGACAAGGTTTTCAGTACTTTCATTCATACCCCGAGTTCGTCGAGGAGGCGGTGTTTCGTCGCGGTATGGGGCCATGGTGGAGGAGGTGCGGCGTGTGTAGGTGCTTAGTGGGTAGGCTTTTGCGGAAGGGTTTTTGGTGTCGGTGTAATCGATTGGGTCGATGAGGAGGGAGTTGCGGGCGTCAAGGGGGGTGAGGTCGTCGAGGTCCCGGTTTATCTTCTCTATTGGGGTATTAGTGGGAGATCGCAGGGGGTGGTATAAGGAGGGAGACGTACCAGCTTGCTTTCGTCGTTTGCGGTGCGGGTTCTCCCTCACACAGACGATGATAGCGTTGACGGCAATGAGGATTGCGAGAATTGCTGTCAAGACGGATTGTACAGCAATCAAAACTACGCCAGTGATTGTCTTAGTTGATTGTGCGATCCCAAGCTCTTCCACGAAGACCAAAATGCAGATCACTGACAGCACACGAACGGTCTGGATAACAATGTTGATCCAGTTCCCAGCGGTGCTAGCGAATGGTCTGGTCCCGAGCACCAATATAAACATAAGAGATTCCACAATCAATTGTCCGGCCGTTTGAGCCAATCCATGACCATTGCCAGCAGCAATGACACAGCCTTTCGCAAACATGTAGACAATTGCAGGCATAAACAGCCACCAATATCCTCGCTTGTAGTTGTCGTAGAACAAGCTGTACTTCCTCCATGTTTCCTTGTCTTCAAAGAGAGCCGAGGTGTCGCCTTCCATTTTCTTATATCGTTGGGCGATCTGCCAGATGCGGAAAGTGAAGAAACCCAGAATAGCGGTAAATAAACCCAACGTGACACCAGCAAGAACTTTTGCGGCCCAAGAATCGCCATTAGTGAATTGGTAAACACAGTAGAGTGTCCAGACGCCGTAGAGCAGTAGGATCAAATTGACAATAGTTCTAGCAAGGAGTCCCCAATACCGCTTACGGAAGCTGGTGAGCTTCTTAGGGAATGATCCAAAAAGTGCCCATGTCTCGAGAATGACCTTCAGAAGTAGGATGCCAACGGCGATCGCGGCGACGACGATGGCAAAGATCAATAGCACCGTCATAAAGGTGTTGGCCTGGGGTATAGTGAGCTGCTCCACGTAGCCCTGAATACCATGCACGACGTGAGTGATCTTGTTACCTTCCGCAGTACCTTTGCCGTTCGTAGCTGCGGTACCATTTCCTGCTTGAGTGCCATTGACGGAAACCGCTGTGTCTCTCGAAATCAGATGAGGCTCGGAGAAAAAGTCGATTTCACGCTTCATGATGCTTGAGCCGGAGCCTGAACCAGTGTCATATACCAATGACGCGTTGCGCAAGTATGGCAAGCTGTCGTCGGTAAGATTACCCCCAGTCGCTTTCCTGAATTTATCGATCGATATCTGCATCGAGTTCCACGGGATAAGACCCCCAGAGAACGCAAAATTCTTCGTAAAGCTTCGGTAGATCGGTGGATATTGAACGCTCAACATTCCATTCATGGCCAAGGATTGGAACCATCCAAAGACCTGACCGAAATTGGGACTCGGGGGATGACCACCAGTAGTACCAGCGCTACCCACTGCTGCAAAGCCGCTGACGAGTAGCGCAGCTCCACAGATGCCCACTGCTATATAGGAGACCGCAGGTGCCTCGATACTCTTGCCATTTGTTACGTCTGACTTGATGCATGCAAGGTCTTGTCCTCCATCGAGCGCCTTCAACTCCATTTTTGCTTCTCCCTCGAGATCCGGTATGGTGTAGGCGATCGAAGGGATTTCGCCAGCGTACTGGTCTGGGACACTTTGCACACCTTGGGCTGCGAAGACACCCTCGGGGACTACTCATTCCGAGTCAGCGCTGACGCGATAACAGCCATCTCGTCTACCATTTACTTACGAGGGCATAGCTCAATAACCTTTGTAGCTTCGTCACATGGGTTGAAGTCTTTCTGATATACCTGCTTGCCGTAGGCAGAGACACTCATGGAAGCAGTGACATTCTGCACCTTCGAGCTAGTGCCTCCAACATTAAATGTTATCTGCTTCGTCGAGCGGTCAAAACGGACATCGAGAGCATTGACTTTAATATCTGCGTTGTTTATACAGGTCGTGAAGCCTGTTGTTTTCAGGACATCGTTGGCCAGCGCCGTTGTCGACAAAGCACCCAGGGCGGTTAAAGCAGCAAGCCATCTTGAAGGCATTGGCCGCGATCCCATCTTCCTTTCGTCACTTCTCACGTAGAATCTTCGAATTTTATGGCTGTAATCTAGCGCGGGCAGTGGTGGATATATGAAAAGTGGTGAGGTCGTCTCTGTCAAACTCGAGCACACAACGAAGTCACTAAGATTCCGGGTATGTTGAGTCGCGGTTGTATATAGGAAGGTGTGTATGTCTAGTGGTGTCGAAGAGAATGGTTATGTAAGAGTAGATTGACAAGAGGCTTCGGATCAACCGCAGCGTTGTCGTTTGGACAAAATCAGTCGTCTAGAATGTAAAGAGTCGTATCGATGAGGCGAAAAAGGAGTGAGCTCCAGTGCTGCAAGCGTCAACAATAAACAAAGAATGAGGCTGAGGGCACTGAGCACTTGATATCAACAATACAACATACAATGAGTGTGATGGAGGGAGTGAATGCGTCGTAAGCGTGGGAGATGTCGAGGACGAAAAAGTGGTCGATGACAGCCCGAGGGGCCGGTGGTCGAGGGGCCTAATGAATTTTAGGGGTTTGCTCTTCAGGGGAAGCCACCAATCAGAGCGCTAGCGTGAGAATCGCCGGTCGAGCCACACGGGAGCCAGGAGGAAGGTGAAGTTTGCGATTACTCGTAAACAAAGGCTCATCACGTTTGCTCTCTACTCTCATCATAATATAGGATTGATCTCAAAAGAAAGACTTTGCAGTAAGCACTTCGTACAGTTGACCCGAGAGGCTTTTCTCTTGGGGTCAGCTAGAGGCTACTCGGTGCTCTAGTCCCTAATGGACATGTCTAAATTTGGCACAACGCTTCGTATCCGCGCGACTCAACGAATGGTGGAAAATGATTCTCTTGACAACCCTCGCCCAGAAGATGGCAGCGCCTGCTCGGAAGGTTTACATCGCCAGTCATACCGCAGACCATTGTATTTGAGGAGTGCTGCATTAGAACCGGGCCACCAGTGGGTGACAAAATTCATGGCCGGTCTAACTCATTTAGGCAACACATGTAGGCTAGTATATTAAGTGATTCTACTATCTTCAACGCCTTTCTAGATAGCTACTACCATGGTTCTAAATTAAGGACCCTCCGCCCATTACCACATAGTATCCTACACCGTGTGGCATATCCGCGATACGCCTGCGTTCCACGCGTACCTCATAAAGTAGGCACTGGGGGAAGGGGTTAAGCTACATTTGGCTAGACCGGCCATCAGTTTTGTCACCTACTGGTGGGGCCTCGCGGCTTCTCTGAGAGGCCATTGAGACGGAAACATGTCAGACGTAACCTAGGACGTCAGGCTAGGAGATCTCAGTATCGGATACAGCAATGTTCACCAGGAGACCTCGACGATTGCGAGGAATAGATCTGGAGAGAGATGCACAAGCTTTCACGCCCAAAACTCTTTCTCTTCGCTGCGTGATCACTTTGCTTCTTTTGATATCAAGCTCAAACATTTTCTGCGTTAGGTGCTTGAACAGATGTGATAACTTGCGCTTGTACGCTTTAGCCTGACCTGAGGTTGCTCGTTCCTTGCTTCAGTCTTGACGAAGGTCACCAGAATTCATGTTCAAGCTATCGTCTCGATGCGCTCTTTCTGCGGTGTTCGTTGACCGTTCGCGAAAGACTACAAGGGCCTTCGAATCGCCCACAGCTCCACATCCTGTGCCTTAAGCCGCTGCAAAGTAATTCCTATGACTGATTGCAGCGCGTTAGGGCCCAGGCCATCGGCAAGTTGGCAACACCGGTCGACTGCGCTGGACGTAGATCACGAGCAGTTGTCGCGAATCTTCGCCTTGATGTGGTTGCTGGTGTAGATCAAAAAGACCGGGTGGCTGGATATGTGCCTTCAGCGACCAGTTCCTTTTACTCCTCAATATCGTGCTTCCCTGGCCTTCCCTCTTCTCGTTCTTGCATCATATTCCATCCACTGAGCCACACCTCTCCTGCCTTGAGGCGTGAGTGGGCCCGGATTCATGACGTGGCAGCCTCCATACGTAATTGCGAAGGGGGGGGCTTCTGGATCCATGAGCACCAATGCTGTGGGGAGAGGGTACAGCTGCAGTGCACCTGCGTAGTCCCACAGCACTGGCCGATTCGATATTGGAAAGGGAGACAGGTATCCTTGATCAAGTACGGTCTTGATAAGCTTGCGAGCTGTGTGGACGTCTCGAGAGGCTGTGGAATCCGCTGGCTTTTTGGCTTTCGGAATAGTCATCTGTGACTCCGATGTCTGTTCCATTTCGATGTCCATGCAATCGTCTGGAACCCTCTCCTTTTCAGTGGGCATTGAGTCACCGTTGGTTTTAGCCCTAACTACGGCATCTGCGTCCTGCTCTGCCTCTACCTCTAGGGGTCGGAATCTCACAGCATTACGTCGAAGTCTGCCTGACATATCATCGCGGAAAAAGACAACTTCCTGAGCAGGCCCAAACAACGTCAGCCGTGACGGGTTGGTAGTCCAGATTACTTCACCATCCGTTTTTGTGCCATTCGATTTCTCTGCTTCTGAATTGGCAGTGGCAAAGGCGCGCTTGATCCGTGAAGTGAACAGTTCTGGCACGCTGGTCCGAGGAAGCACTGTTGCAGCTCCAGCTGAGAAAGCAGAAGCCCAGGGGTCGTTATCACCAGGGACAAAAACGAAAGTGGTGTTTTGCAGCATGGTCGGGTAGTCGGACAAGGCAGACGCAAGAGAGTCGAAATACTCCTTGTACTCAATACTCCCACCACTACCGCCACCAGTCATGACTGCGTAACGGACGAAGTTACCCATGAGTACAACCACTATCGGCGTCTCATCAGCTGGCTCCGCGGCGTAAAGTCCAAGCACCTTCTTGAGTGCCTGCAATGTCCTAGCATCGTCGAGCTGCACCTCTCCCAAAACTACAATTCTACCTCTTCCTTCTGCCGAGCTCTGTGACCCACTGCTGAGCACAGATTTCTCCAGCTTTCGCATTGAGGTGCCGACTGCTCGTTCACTTCCAACGCCGAGGAAGTCAACCCATCCAAAACCCCCTCCTTGCTTGAGTATACCATTCTTGCCTTCACCAATGACGCCAAGGGTGACCTCCCGGCTTTCTCCAGGAGGCGTGCGAAAAGAGTAAGCGATGAATTCACCCCCGAGAGTACCGCCAACGCCACGATTGCCGTCTAGGCCTGGTCCAGCATTTGACCCTTCTTCCTCGTACATGCCGTCTATCACAACTATCATACCTGGTGCGAACCAGGCGCTGTCTTCGGGAACTGGCCTTGCATGCTGAACATCTAGAGCAATGCTGCCGGTCAAGTCGTTTAAGGTCAAAACTCCTGTAGGAGATATGGTCAGCATTCCCAGAAGTACATGGCTGCTTCCACTCCTGCCCAGGAGGTTGGCAATGGGCGTTAATTTGTACGCTTGCTGCGCTGTCGCTATTGTGGATGAGGAGCGTTGTAGTGAGGTCAATCGAGCAGACAATACCGAGGACGTCTGAAACGACTCATTCCGAAGCAACCGCTGATGGATGAGATTATAGCGATGGCGAAAGAGGTGTGTCTTGCGCGAAGGATCTGGCAGCAATGATCGTGCAGACTTCTCGACTTCAAAATGCTTCTGGGTGACATTGTACGTCAACCTTGGCTGGTCGAATGCTCCGACCACCTTCAGCCATCGCCTAGGATCCTTGATTTTATTGGTTTCTTCCTCATCCTCAACACCCAAACCAGACATTCCAAAGCTCTCCTCCCTTCCCAAAGCCCCAGACCTTTTCTCGGGAGCCGCATTATCGCCATCGGATGCCCCAAAAGCGAAGCTATTCTGTCGACTTAGTCCACCCTGCTGCGAAATCTTCCCTCCAATCATAGACCCCTCAATATTCCTTAATATATTATTCAGCTCCTCTCCCTCTCCAGGCACAATCACTCCACCACCACCCTTCTTCCAACTCTTCGCAGCCTCATCCAACACCTTCTCCGCCAATCCCTCCTCTCGCCATCCTGAGCCGCAATGCTTGCCAATGAACGTAGCAAATAGTTGTAGCGCAGAAGATGTGAGGGTGAGATTGTGCTTTTTGGTGAACGTCCGGAAGGCCAACGGTCGCAGAATAGCTGGTGGGAGCAGTATGGGTAGAATTGAGGGTTTGGGTGGTTCTCTAGGCTGTGGGGCTCGGATTGGGTGAACGGGGGTACCGAAGCCTGGGGATGAGGAAGGAATGGGATTTGGATCGGTGGCATTTTGGGGGAGGTGGAAGAGGGATGCTACCTTCCTACGGGGGTCATCATCTGGTCTGTCCATGACTTGTGTTCTTGGTGAATACACATCGTCTTCGTATTTACTTTCAGTGGGCTCGCGTTTTGTTGACGCGCTTCGCGACTGCCGAAGAAAAGCCGTAGAGTGGTTTTTTTGGGAAACACCCATCTGCAGGGAGGTTCCCGACCCAAGACCCACCACTGGCCTCTAAATGCCCTGCAAACACTACCTCCGAGGATTACGAGTCCAACGGTCAGATCCAATCACGACCACTTCCAGTCACCATGGCAGAAGCCTCAAAGATCCCACAGGACCCTCCCAGCATAGACACTGGCATCACAAAGGGCGGAGACAGCGCCTCGAAGCTCAAAGACCTCGTAGCACAAGCCACACTCAAATATTCAGTTAAAGATTATAATGCAGCGGCAGAACTCTACTCCTACGCCGTCGAGCTACAGGATGATATCAATGGCGAGATGTCATCAAGAAACGCAGACCTACTCTACGCGTACGGGCGATGTCTCTACCATGTCGCTGTGAAGAATAGTGATGTTTTGGGGTCAAAGGTTGCAGGGGAGAAGAAAGAAGAAGGGCCGAGGAGGAAGGGTAGCAAAAAGGCGAAGCAAGAGAACATACCTGAAGTGCCGAAAACACAAGAGCAGAGAGTCGCCGAAGAGGTTGTAGGGCAAGTTGTCGAAGGGAAAGATGGAACCATCAAGCCTGAAGAGGATGGAGAGAAAGCGAACAAGCCATACTTCCAATTTACAGGCGACGAAAACTGGGACACCTCAGACGAGGAAGAGGACGATGCCGAGGAAGACGGAGAAGGCCCAGAAGACCCTGACGAGGAAGACGACTTTTCAAATGCTTACGAGGTGCTCGACATGGCGCGCGTACTCCTACAGAAAAAGATTGCCGAACGCGAGGACATTCGTGGCAAGGGCAAAGAGACTGGAGATTCTCCAGAAGTCCACCAGCTCAAGGAGCGATTAGCAGACACCTACGACCTACAAGCGGAGATATCATTGGAAGGCGAGCGATTCCCCCACGCGGTAGTCGATCTCAAATCCGCCCTCGAGCTAAAGAAAGTACTGTTCCCACAAGAATCAAGTATTCTTGCCGAAGCTCACTATAAGCTGTCACTAGCACTGGAATTTTCTTCCGTAACACAGCTGAAGACCGCGGATGGCGAAGTGGCGCCCGGAACAGAAGCACAAATCGACTATGCTATGCGGGAAGAAGCAGCGCTGGAGATGGAGGCAGCTATCGCCAGCTGCGAGTTGAGAATACAGAAGGAAGAAGCGAAGTTACGGGACGGCTCGCAGACGAACGGAGATGCCGGCAAGTCCAAGGTGACGAAAGCAGACATCGACGACGTTAAAGAGATGGTAAAAGAGATGGAGCAGAGAGTAAGTAAACGAACATATTCTATCATTTATGACTATCTAATTGACGCTATCAAAGCTTGTTGAATTACGTCAACCCCCTGTGTCAATCAATGACCCCACTGGCCTGGGTACAATGGATGCCTCGCATCCTCTCAGTGGCATTCTTGGAGATATACTTGGGGAATCGCCAGCAGCGCGAGATGCGAGGCTGGAGGAGGCTAACAGAGGTGCGAATGATTTGACTGGTATGGTGAAGCGGAAGAAGCCGACGCAAGAGGGTGAAGGATCCAAGGCTGCTGAGATTGAGGTACCCCAAACGAATGGCAAGAGGAGGGTTGACTTTGCGGAAGACACTGAGGAAATTGGCACTGGAAAGAAGGTGAAGATTACGGACGGTGATGAGGAGTAAGCCCGTCCAACCTTCTGCATCTGTTGCATCTTTAGTCTGGTTGTCCAGGGGCGCGTCTATGGAAAGAGGATTCCTCGACATACGAGGGACTGCTTGTTTGTATGATACCAATCCGCGTGCAATGCTTGCATCATTTCTCCCAAGAACATTCATGGAGCGTTGAATGATTGATCGTGATATTCGTTGATATCGTGGCTGAGTGGGTATTATTGACGCAAATGGGTATAAACGGACGCTCCAACGCCAGATATAAAACGCCAATTTTTCAGGTATCCAGCATCAACCCCATCCAATTACCTCCTCTGAAACTCCATCCCAATTTCGTATTCGTCAAGAGCCTTACTGCCAAATATTACCTCCGTCTCTCATCCACACCACTCTCGACCTTCCTAAACTTCTTCCCCTGCCTCCTCTTAACCGCCAATTCCTTGCTCCACACCCCAGCAAACAAGTCCTCGCATTCATCCTCATCCTGACTATCAAATTCGATTTCACTTGCATCTTCGTCCAGATGCAGAGGCGACATCTTACCAATTTCCCAATTCGACGTCGCCCCCACACACTTCGTCTCCAAAATATACTTCCCAACCTTATACCTCTGACTCTCCTCATCCGCTCCAACATATTTCCATCCCAGCAAACTACCACACATCACACACCTCACATCGGCGACCGTATGCACCCCCGTTACCAATTGCCTGGAACTCGGCGCATCCGTCTTGGTGTTCGGCAAGCCATCTGGATGTGCGGATTGGAGGTTGGGAGAGACGAGATAAGCACGCCCGTGGCGACCGGTGAAGCCTTTGCTGATTATTTGGGAGGTCAGGCAAATGTCGGTGCTGCAGGTTGTGCAGCGGAGGCGGGACGTGTGGCCGGATAGGTAGGAGGGCTCTGTGGGTGAGCCGTTGGTTGAAGAGGTGGAATTGGAGGAGGAGCTTGAGTCGGTGCTGAATTTGCGCCTGCGAAAGGGGATGCTGGGGAGGAGATAGGTGGGGAAGAGGGTTGGGGAGGAGAGGCGGGCGAACATGTTGAGTCTCGCACTAGCAATTACCGACGGAATGGAGGTAGCTGGAGCTGAAGCGCAGGCGAGGGTGTCAGTGTTCAGAACACCTCCTGCGCTCTCCTAGACGTTGTGTGTACGTCCATGGCAGCGAAAGGGCAATTTAGAATGAGAAAGCTGTTGAGTCAATACGAGTATCACATGTCAATGCAAAGTACTGGAGGGGTCGAAAGTCACGCGGGGCAGTTCGGGCGAGGTCGGAGTTGCATCCGGGCTTATCGATTAGGGCTCCGAATTATAATCTTGGGTTGATGCATAAGCCGAGTACATGGGAAAGACTCACGAGACTCAGGACGAAAGTGTCAGGATAGTGATAGTCTCGCATGCCATGGCAATCAACTTGATGCCCGAGTTCCTCGACTGAAGTGGCGAATCAGGCATGTTACCTTGATTTTGAGGTACTAACAAGATTACGTCTGAGCGTTCACAAGCACATTCTTTGCTTTAGTACGTTGGTGTAATACAACTTTCGGGCTCTGTAACCCTCGCAATTACCACTTGTTTCGACAGCTTGCCTGATAATAAGTTCAAATTTGTTCATTTGCGTAAATACGTAGGTGAGTGGAGCACACTGAGTAGTGCTCAAACCCATGTCCGCCCCTTTACTGATTGCAGCGGCATGCGTCGATAGTACTCCTTAGATCACCATATCCTCTTGCAATGCCATCTCCATGCGCCGAGAAGTGATAGCAGCACCCAATCCACCAGCGCCACGCTTGTTCCATTAAACACGTTTCGAATACCTGTAGCTCCATTTGCGATGCTTGATGCCTGCCGAGATAGCTCCGTTATGCCTTTGACCCTGTATTTCCCCCAACTCCCAACCTCTAATCCCTTTCTTGCGAATCTAGATCTCCCTGTAATCAGTTGGTCGCTGGACGTTGCGTCTCGCTTGGTGACGATGTGGATTGACAGGCTTGCGGAAGTATGCACCATCCTCATCGTTATTTGGTTGACTGCCGAAATTTGTCCGCTGCTGATTCGAGAACGTTCCTTGACCGTTCATTCCTCCGTTCATACTAATACCGTTCATATTGCCCATCTGGTTATACTGATTATAGCCGCCGTTTGGCATCATCGTATTCTGGTAGCCAGTGTTCATGTTCATGCGCTGTTGTGGAAAGCCATTGCCCCACATATTGGAGTTGTTCCAATTGTTGTTGCCCATGAAAGCATTGGGCATCATAATGGAATTGGTCATGGCTGGATTCGTACCCATCATTTGTGCCATGCTCATGGCCATGAAGTTGTTCATGGCGTCCATACCAGGCGCCATGAAATTGGCGTTAGCGAACGGGAATTGCTGGTTGGCGGACGGATTGGGGGTGGGTGTAGATTTTGAAGGTTGGGAATTGGACTTCATGCCACTGTTCGAAGATGACTTTGCCACTGCTTCAGCAGGACCAGGAGGCGGACGGTTGTTTTCCAGCTCAGAATCGGCACGGCGTTTCCGTGACGAGCCGCCAGTCTTCGAGCCTGTTGGAGAGGGTGACGGTTTGACCGTGCCTGGAGACTTGCTGCCGTCCTTTGCCTCCTCTTTGATGACAGGGCTCTTCGAATTCTCTTTCCGGGCCTTCTCCGCAGACTGTTCATTCTCGTAGCTACGAATCTTGGCTACCATCTCCTCGTCAGGTTTTAGATTATCAATTAGTATGCTTTCAGTGGAGCATTCAGGGCAACGAAGGTCGTTGTCGAGCAGTGCATTGGTGATGCAATCATTGCAAAATGTCTTTCCACAGCACGGTGTCTTCGTGGGTTCTACAAACAAATGCTTGTCGATGGTGCATTCGAGCCCTCTATCTTGTAACTCTTTGCTACCCTTTGCAGCAGCTTCTTGAGCTGCAGCAGATACCTTAGTCTTAGCTTGATACCGATCCCATGACGCCTGGTCAGGCTCTGCAACAACCCATTCGCCCTCAGCATTGATCATGATACCTGGTCGCTGTTTCGTGTCGTCCACGGTTCCGTCGTTCGCGAGCCTAGTAGGCGCCTCCACTGCTCTAAGCATCGATTTGGGAATCCCCGTTGTGCGCTTGAGCCTTCGTTCATTATCGAAGGTAGGGTCGTTGTTTGTAGGGCAGGCTTGAATCCAGTGGCCCTTGATTCCACATCGAAAGCACGCGTATGAGTCGGGTGGGGTACCTTCGGGTACGTTCCCAGGCTTGCCTCCTTTGTGAGGCCCAGCGCGATGTACGGGTGCAGCACTGAAGACGGTATTAGCAATCATTTGCAGTGGTAGGGGACTTGGGGACACTTACTTAGCCATTTCCTGTTTCTGCTGGGCCCATTGATCAGCACCCATCTGCATAAAGGCAGCAACTTTCTCTTCCTCTGTTTGAGCCGCACCCATGTTTACAAGTGCGTTGGCAGTAGTAGTGGAGGACGGCTTCGTGGCTGTTGTTTCTTGTCGGTGAAAATTCTTCGCACTCTGAGGCATCTTGCCAGACACATATCGTGCAGCGCCTCCTTTACCTGGTCTCGCAGCTGGAAGACGCCTTGCAATGACCGTTGTTGATCTAGGTATGATGGTTGTGTCGTCGTCGTATTCTATAATCATGTTAGCCAACTAGAGAATCATATATGGGACGATCAGGCGGTGCTAATGCTTTTTACTTACCTTCGTTGGTATCCTCTGTGCTTATCTTCAATTCAAAGTCGGTGCCATCACCAAGTTTATTCATAGTAATGATCTCTCGTTTCAACTCGAACACGGAGATACCTGTCCCATCAAAGGCGACCCTGGTGGGCTCCTTTGATGACTTGAAACGGAAGAACACAGAAGAAGTCATGATGGTATGAGGTCTATATTACTATTCCAAGGAGGGTATAGTTGTTGGGGCCCTTCGAGCAGAACTGCGGTGTTACTCGGAAGGATTGATCGAGGCTGGATACCTCAAGTGGTTGAAGGTCGGTCCTTTACCTTGTAGCAGGATGACTCGTGGGGAAGGATGCAAGATTAGTAGTGGGTTAAGGAGTGAATTGTGTCTTGCGATATCCTAGAGCAGTCTGTTCTTGCTAGCACGAATCGAGTCTTGGATTTCGGTGCTGTTAAGCACAAGCACACTCGCAGTATCACTGATTACAAGACTTTGTGGCTCTGATACACAGTGAAAGCTTGGTGCAAGACCCCAGGCAAACCCCAACGAAAACACCAAGCACAAGCCGGATACCAGCAGACTCCGCTATCTATCACAGTTCCTCCTGCACTCAGTCCACGGTATGAAGGCCCTTCAATGTTCTCGCTCCCGAAAAGGCGGGTATGGTTGCTGTGTTAGATGACACCGTCGCACGAAGTGGCGCCTGCGAAAGTCGGAAGGGTACTCAAAGAACCGAAAGTCGGAGGAAACCCTAAGGATGAAGGTGAACTCGCCAAATAACAGCCACTCTATGTAGCTGTCGTTATTGAGGTGCTGAGGTGTGAGATGTTGTTGGTGATGTGAGGTTGATGAAGGAAGAAGGGAAGAGGAGAGTGGAGAGGAGTTTGTAAGAAACCTAAGCCGATGACTCAGCACCAAGGTCTTGGCAAGGCTTTGAGTTTCAGGCTGGCTTTGATAAAGAGCACTCTCTTTATCTCCATTATCAACATACAAGTAGCGAGATGGGTCTTTGTCATGTTGAAAATTGAAGTACAATCTATGTCTACATCCTTCTATTCGGGTGGCGGTGTCGCCCGAGTGCACCTCTTTTAATGTCAGATTCTATCTTCAACCTGTCTCACTAAGAATCCCTGTTTGCCCAAATAGTCCTTGACGTCTTTGACGGTATACTCACCGCGGTGGAACTTAATGACAAGTCAGTGACGAAGTTTTATTACAGAAGTGGAGGGACGTACCATGCCAGCTCCCAGAGCAGCATCTGTAGGAGTCTTCTCGAACACTTGTTCAAAATGGGCAGGATTGCCAGCACCACTCGACGAGATGACTGGGATCTTTACTGAATTCTTGACATCGTTAATGAGCTCCAAGTCGTATCCATTGTTACTGCCGTCCTTGTCAATACAGTTGAGTAAGATCTCGCCAGCGCCCATGGCTTCCACAGCCGCGACTAGCTGGCAAACATCGATATCACGTCCTTCGCGGCCTCCTTTTATTGTGCATTGGTACCAGCAGAATTTCTCACCCGAGGGACCCAGATGTATGGTTTTGATTGTGTGATGTCTTGTATCTTGAGGGGATTTCACATAAACACGCTTCGGGTCAACGCTGACGACCACGGCTTGGTTGCCGTACGCAGCAGATATTGTTTCTATCGCTGTCTTCCCTGAGAGCTGCTTCCCATTTGCAAAGTATTCTTCGGCAGCGGCGACGGCGTCCGACCCAATGCTAACCTTGTCGGCACCAGACTTGAAGTACAGCGTAGCCACTTCAAGGGCGGAGACCCTAGTACCATCAGTATCAACAGTATCGCGGATTCCTCCACCAATGGTCAATGGGACAAAGACATTTTCCGATGTTCTCCTCAAAATATCTAGCATAGGGAGGTCTGCAAGTGGGCAATTGCGAAATGAAGTAATGTTGAGAAACGTGATTTCATCGGATCCCTGCTCGTAGTATTTGCGTGCCATATCCACAGGTTTGCCTAAATTCCTGACCTGGCCACCCGCGCCACCGCCTTTTTCACGGACGTCATATTGATCACCTTTGGTGACAACAAGATCTCCTTGATCGTTTGTCCGAACATCGAGGCAAGCTATGACTCTTCGTGTGAGGCCTTGACCAATCTCATGACGAGATGCCTGTTTCCAGGACTCGAACTGCCTACCCTCGAGGAAGGCTTTCAGAACCCTCAAGCCTGCAGTACCACTCTTCTCTGGATGGAATTGTGTAGCCAATATTTTGTCTCGAACGATGGCACCGACAAATTGCTCGCCGCCGTACTTTGCAATAGCAACAGTCCAGCCATGTTGCTCAAACAGCCCTTCCTGATATGGGACAGCGTACGAATGAACGTAGTAATATTTGCTGCTGTTCCGTAGCCCATAGAAGCTACCACCCTGCTTCTCCACAGTCCCAGATGTTGCTGCTGAGTTCCACCCAATATGCGGTACGCTCTTGTCTTTGTCGTCAAATCTAGTCAACTTCCCTGGTATGATACCAAGACCAGGTACGTTTGGATTCTCCGCAGATCCCTCGAACAGTGCCTGGAGACCAACGCATATTCCCAAAAACGGCTTGCCAGATTCTATGTGCTTGCGTATGGATTCAAGGTATCCACTTTGGGAAAATTGTGTGAGGCAGTGCCCAAAATGCCCCACGCCTGGAAGGATTAGAGACTACGTGCATAGCATCAGCGTCTCCAATACTGCCAGATGCTCAGCATGATACCAATTGAGCCTCGGAGTTCCCCACGTACATCCGCATGTTCGATATCTTGGGGCTCCTTGATCCATTCTATTGTATACCCAAGCTTTTCGATTGCATTTGCCAGTGACCGCACATTACCGGCAACATAATCGAGTAGGTGCACAGTAGGCATAATGTATCATTCTGCAACAACGACGGCTGATTGGTAGTCGCTTGGACAATTATACACAAAAGCACAGTTGTATTGCGCCCAAGGCGCGCTAGAAATTCCACCTGACGCTATAAATCAATGACAGGGATGATGTGCCAAGCATCTCGACCCTGAACAAGGAGCGATAAGCAAGCTTGATAATGCATACGTTCATCATATCCTTCTATAATATGCAAAGCGCTGTACATATCTCTTCTGAGGGATCTTACTTTCTTCGTCCGAGCACCTCCACCGCGAGCGCCTTTGCCAAGCTTCAACAAGCTGTCACCATCCCTAGCTCACCTGCAAGGTATCACGAGGTCTACGTCTAGGACAGCGAGCTCCAATCCCCCAGTGGACTTGCTCGAACAGCAACGACAACCTTCTCCTATTACTACCAAGCAAAGCGAAGCCTGCAAGGGTAACTACCCGATAACTGCTGGCAAGTTGGCATTACTGTTGGAATCTGGGCAGAATCTGGGCAGAATCTCCACTACAGTCTAACTTAGTTAGGCTTAGCGTTGCTTAGTAAGCCAGCCTTACGCACCAAGTATATAGTAACAGTAACACCATAGATAATAATTAACTGTTTAACCTCCACCATTATTTATAATTAGACGTGTATTATAAAGGGTTATAAACCCGGGTTTAGTATTCGCTACCCTTTAGTAAATACGTTTAAAGAAGTAGTTAAATCGCGTATATAACGATCTTAGTAGTACCCCTGGATCTACCCTTAAATCTAGTCTATATAATAGTAATTAGTAGTTATAACGGATTACCTAGAGTTTAAGATTAAGAAACTAAGTAGGCCGAAGAATTAATTTAAATTTAAGCGTAAAATAATAAGTAAATACGTCCTCGATAACGTCGATTAAATAGTATTAAGTAAAGAGCTTCGACTTATTACTTTTATAGAACTAGAAATAAAAGGACCCCCTATTAAAGAGGAAAAAAAGGATTATAAAAAAGAGTTAATAATATAATAAAAAGAGGCTAAAATCTAGGATAAAAAGAATATTAAAGTAATAATTAAGATAATATTCTATATTAAAGAAAGCTTATAAAGGTATATAAAAAGTATCGAGATAATTATTAATTAATAAATTATATTTATAAAGTTATATAACGAGAGTAATCTAGGTATTAAGGATAAAGTAATATTTAAAATCTTAAGAGCCGACTCTTTAAAATATACTATTATCGAGGTTTATACTTTAGAAATTAAAGTAGTAAATTAAACCTTATTTAAAATAGGATTAATAGTATTTAAATAGATATTTAATACCTTCTTTCGTATAGGTCTAGAGGAGAGTCTAACTCCCTTACTATTTATTATAATTTAGGGTATTAAAGGGAAGTAAAAACCCAATATTAATAATATAACTATTACTATCGGTTAATATAATCGGATAATTAGGGATAAGGAAGAAAATTAATATACTTTTATAATTAGATTTAGTAAATAGGATAAATTTAGTAAAGGGAAGCCTCCTATTATACCTCCTATTATTAATAATAGTAAAAAGGATAAAAAGAAGGATAAGTATATTTACTATAACTATATTAGTTATAAAAAGAATAAATACTATTTCCTTAACTCTATATAACGTCTTAAAGATTAGAAATTATCCGTTAATAAAGAACCCCTTATGAAAGAGAACCTAAAGAAGTCGAATAAGACTATAGTTCAAAATTAAGATAAAGATAATTCTATATTAATTAAATCATTTACGACTAAGTAGAAATCTATTAATACCGATATAGTATATAATATTAAAGAGGACGTAGTCTATATAGATACCGCCTTTAACGTATATATATTATAGGATAGAATTAAATTTATATCCTATAAACCGTATAACGATTCCCTTAATAAAATTAATAGTTAATATCTTCGTATAGAAGATATAGGATCTATACGCTATCCGATAATTATCGATAATAAACTAGATTAAATTATCTTTATTAATATACACTATATACTTGGAATAGACTATAACTTACTCTTAGTCGCTACTCTCGAATAGAAGGGATATTCTACTACTATAGTAAATAATAGATTTAATATTATAAATTCTAGTAAAGAGAAGGTACTATTAGGAACGCGTATTAATACTAGTTATTTACTAGATTTAAAGTATTCGAAAATACTATATATTTTAAAATCGTTATATAATTACCTAGTAAATTATTATTTTTAGGATAAATAGCACTAGCGTCTAGTATATTTAAATATATAAGATATAAAGAAGCTAGCGACTATAAGTAAGAGAATTAATATTAACGAAGTAAATCGTCTTTAAAAGTTAATTCTAGATTATAAGTTATATAAACTATATATAATAAGAAAATAGACTAAGAAACCGTCTCGTTAACCTCGTCGCTAGAACCCTAATAAGCGGGAAATAGTAAAGGGTATATTTATATACTCTAATCTCGTAGGGGGAGGATTAATTAAATAAACTCTTAAGAGATACTCCTATATTAAGTCCTTTATAGATAACACTATCGATATAATATTTATAACGATATTAAAGAGAAAATCCGACGTACTAGTTACTACTAAGAATTATTTAAATTAAATATTAACTTAAGGTTATCCGGTAAAGCGATTAAATACCGATAATAAAATTATTTATATTAATTATAAAGTTTAGAACTTCCTAAAAGAACGTGGGATTTAATAAAAACTATTTACTTCTTATAATCTAAATTAAAACCCGGTTACTAAACGTACTTTTCGCACTTTATTCGGGAGAGTAAGAAGTATTCTAAATAATACCGGATTATTTTAATTCATATAGGGCGAAGCCTTAAATTTTATAGTTTATTATAAAAACCGCTCTCCTATTAAGGTACTTAATAGAATAATTTTATTTAAGGCCTAGTATAGATTTAAACCCCGACTCGATTATATATATACTTTCGGCTACGTTACTTATATATATAATACGAATCCGGTATTTAAAAAGCTAGATAATAAAAGTAGGAAATATAAATTCCTTAGTTATAAAGAATTAAATTAATATTATTTATAGGACTTTAAGAAGAGGTAAGTCTTTCGCGCCTTATAAATAAAATTTAACGATACTATTATTAGTAAAGAATTAAGGGGTAAGATATATAATAATATTTAAAATTTCTTTTCTAAGAATATTATTAATAATAATTTAGTTTTAATATAGTTTATAAATAAGGATAACTTTACCGGTAAAATTATTATTAATAACTCTATAATTATACCGGTACTTAACGAGGTTAAAGTACTTTTCCAAGAAACTAAAATATAGTTAATTCTTAAAGTAGAAATATTAAACGATGATTTTAAAGAACTAGTTCCGTAGTTAAAAACTAGTAGGAACCGGGATAAAGTTAATTATCGCGAACTCTATAATATTAAATAATATACTAAACGCGGATTTATATTAAAAGTTAGTAAAGTTAAATTAAATAATATTTTTATTATCCCGTTAATTATATAAGAAGTACTAAATAGACCCGATAAAGAGAAATAATATATGGTATTTACCGAAGAGTTAAATAACCTCATAAGTAGTAGGGTTTAGGATCTCGTTCCGGTACCGCCCGGTAAGAAAGTACTACTAGGAAAGTAAATACTAGTAATTAAACTAGATTTAATAAGAGTATTTAATCGGTATAAGACCCGTTAGGTTATTAAGGGATTTAAATAAATCGAGGGTCTTAATTATTATAAAATCTTCTTATTAATAATAAAGTCTTTAAATTAGCGGATACTACTAGTATTAAAGGTAAAATACGACTAGGAAATAAAATATTTAGACGTAGTTTTAATATTCCTAGAAATACTACTATAAGAGGAGGTCTATATCGAATAACTATATAGATATATTAATAGGGATCGTAATATTATTTATTTATTAAAGTATATTTTATATAGCCTTAAATAATTACCCCGCGAATAATATAATACTCTTCGCACCTTCTTCTAGGTAAATAGATATAAACGTCTCGATAAGAATTATTTAATATTTATTTATAAGAATAGAATAATAGTAGTTATTTATATCGACGATATTCTCATTTTTATATTTACTAAATCCGGTACTAATTTACTAAAGTAATAATTAAATAAATACTTTAGAATAAAGTATTTAGGTGAAATCTTATAGTATTTAAATATAAAGATTATTCGCGATCGTCCTAATCGTATTATTTATATTAATTAAACTAGTTTTACTAAGTAATTACTTAAGTAAATTAATATACTTAAGTACTACCCGACGGTAACTTTTATAAACTAGGGTAACGATATATAGAAGACTCCCGACGGTTATAAAGCCGATAAAGAAGAGATTAAAGTATATAAATTCTTAATAAGAGTATTATAATAGTTAGTAACTATAATTAGGCCCGATCTAGTATTTACCGTTAATAAATACGATCGTTATACTATAAACCCTACTAGTATTCATTTTAATACTATAAAGCGAATTTATAAATATTTAACTAGTACTATAAACCTAGGATTATATTATAGGCCGAATATCTATAACGCTAGTCCTAACCTTAAGGGTAAATTAATACTTTAGATTAATAACTCATAGGCCGACTATAAAGATACTAGTTATACTATATTAAATTATATATTATAACTATAAAATAAACCTATTATTTAGTTATTTAAATAATAAACTTTATATACCTTATCGATAACTAAAGCTAAATATATAGCTCAAGTTAATATTATTAAAGAGTTATTATTCTTTAGCTTACTCCTTAAGGAGCTAGGATATAATAATAATAATTTTAACTTTATTCGCTTTAATACTAATAACTAGTCAATTATTAAGATAACGTTAAACCCGGTAAATCACTCGCGTACCAAGTATATTCGGAACTACTACTATTTTATAAGGTAATTAGTGTCGGAAATATATAAGTTAGAAATTATTTATATTAATACGTCGGTCATAGTTACTAACTATATAACGAAGCCGGTGGGCCCTAATAAGTTCGCCTATTTACCGGCCATACTAGGACTAGCTATAGAGGGTATTATCTAATGGATTAGTGCTGTTATTAATATATAACGTCGTCGCTTCTAAATAGGAGTGTTAGAATCTGGGCAGAATCTGGGCAGAATCTCCACTACAGTCTAACTTAGTTAGGCTTAGCGTTGCTTGGTAAGCCAGCCTTGCGCACCAAGTATGTAGCAACAGCAACACCATAGATAATAATCAACTGTTCAACCTCCACCACTGTCTATAATTAGACGTGCATTCCAAAGATTACCTCACCTCCAGAGAAAAGATTTTGCCTACAACCACTGGACGCTTGAAGCCAGCACAATCCTTCGTCATGGCATTCCGCCAACCTACCTTCGCGCCGACGTCTCGACCAAAAACAGCACAAGAGCCGGAGCGTAATACAGCAGCTGCAATACCTTCACCGCTACACAACGAGCTGGACCAATCCCACGAATGGATCCTCTTTCCCTCAGCGCGTGCATACTCGACTACGCTCACACAGACCGCCTCCACTGAGCGGACGCCTCGAACAGCTGGCCTGTCGAGACTGAGCGACTTCGGCTCGCTTGCGGCAGGATCAGGACAAGAGAACGAAGCTGCATGCGCGGCTACCGATGGCTCTATAGACGAAGATGGAGATTTAGACAGTTTAGATGAGGGTTTACATGCTTTTCATGAACCAGCAACGCAGAAGAGGTCTGGATTTTTTGGTCAAAACGGCTCGATACTGCCAAGGCATGACGGCCTAGGTACTTTTCCTGCGTCAAATCCACCAATGCAGGAGCAACTATGGCATTTTGAGCAACACAATCCGAGGAAAAGATCAATTAGTGGACATGCAAGGAGAAGATCGAGTGTGCAGAGAAGACTTGATGCCGTCGAGGATAATGACGCGGCCGTTCTTGAGGGAGAACGCAGGGAAAGGATAGAGAAGTGGAGGATGGAGCAGTCGAGAGTATTTCTAGACGAGATCGAGAAGGAGACTCGAAGGAGGCGGCGATCGAGTGTGCTCGGCCAACAACTAGAACGCGCACCGAGCACCATCGGCCTAGAGCGGATTATCAAGGAATCCGTCGAAACGCGCACCGGGCAGCAATCAGCAGACGAGTCGAAAGCGGCGGCAACCCAAGTTACTGACGACGAGTCGTTCTGGCAGCGAATAACTCAAAGAGTCATTCGAGACTTCATTGGCCTCGACGATTCCCTGATGTCCGTGATATTTGGTGAATCTTTACCTGCAGAACGACCTGTGAGCAGCGCTCCTACGGATTTGGCTTCATCCAAGTCTATTCGTTTGGACCCATCTGTTACTGCACGGGGTTCCGCTTTTTGGGAAGGGCGTCTTCTCGATCGCATCGCTCGTGAGCTTGGCATACTGGGCCGACAGCTCTCCGATCATCCAGGCGCCTTCAGCACCCTAAATCCAACATCATTCGACCCATCGACGTCAGACTATGCAGGAATGCCAGTCACGGTCCCCACATCCTCCAAGTCCCAACCGAAACCCTCCCCACATACCAGAGACCTCTCCGCCACCTCGTCAACCTCCTTTGCCTTCAATCCAACCCTTCAAGACGCCGCTCCTCTCACTCCAGCCCGCACTGCCGACTCCGCCCACGCCGCCCTGTGGGGCATCGAAGAGGAACCCTCCTCAGACACCCTGCAAAACGAGCGCGAGTATTGGGAACAACCCGCCGACCTAAAGACCGTCTTCCGTTTCCTCCACACGCGCTTCACAGCCGAGCGGCGGCCTACTACAACCACAAAGCCTGCAATCAATATCGCCACTACTTCCACGCCCGACTCTCTCCGCCGCGCAGCTGTGATACGGCAATACCATCCGCTCGTCTCTCGAGCTGCGGCAGGTTGGGAACAGAGACATGGGCATACGCGGCGCCACAGCTTGCTACGAAACAGGAGTGGGAGCAGTTGCGCGAGTAGTATCGTGGGAAGTGCGAGAAGGGGCGCGGCGCTCAGGGGCAGCAGCCTTGCTAGTTCGTCGAGGAATTACTGGGATTTGGGTGGGAGTGGTGTGGGGAGTGGCGGAGGCAGTGCGATTGGTGTTGGGGGTGGTGTCGGTGCTTGGGGAGAGTTATAGCATGCGTGTTTTTTGGGGGAAGCAGGGTGTTTATTGGATACCAGGTATGAGATTATGACGAGCGGCATTCGATAGCACGGGGTGCTGGGGCATATTTTAGATCTTCACTCTCAGATATGGCGGCACGTTTACAGGGCGTCACGACTTGGACGTTTATTCTTTCTGCATTTGATAGCATCACTTACATCTCACTTAGCTTAGAGCGTGTATACTACAATATCTTCAACCTAGACATTCCTACTTCTACTTGGTTCACGCAGTATTAGTTCTTACCACATGAATCAACTGGCCATTATGAACTTACCTTACTCACCTTCCCATATCTTGGCAATCATACCCTCATCTCCGGTCACAATGACTGATGTCCTTCTTGATACCAATCCCTCTGTACACTAGTCAGGCAAGTAGCGAACAGAATGATCAAAAAGTCTTATAAAGGTATTCAGATTCTAAACCAACATGATCAACATAAGCGCTCCGCTCATAAACTCATCTATTCCTCTATATAACCATCCCTCCAGAGAAAACAACATTGCACGGCGGCGACCCCTCCAGTATCCCTATCATCTTAGAATACTACCCCACTTCCGAATGGTGCACCTGTGATCCCAGGGTAGAAGTCGATAGCGAAGGATACCCGCTAGAGGGAAAGAGTGCTGATTTTTGGGGGACGAGGTAACTTATCTTCGTGCCAGCGACGGTGACGAGCGAGGATGTGGTTGCTGGCTGATCCAGGATAATTGATTTAGGGAAAAGGAGCTTCTGCGGCTCACGAGAGGTAAGAGGGTGAGGTGGGCTGGGAGTTGGGGTATGATGGGGCCTGGGGGTGTGGGATTGGGTCCTGGGATATGATGATTCGTTTCGGATGTCTGAGATGTTGGTGTTCTAGGGTGAAGGATTTGGATTCTTTTTCTGATGGATGTTTGTATAGTTACACCGGGCTTCATTCAAGAAACGCGTGACGGAGAGCGAGCGGTTTCAAGGAATTTGATAACAGTCCAGCTGCTCTAATTTACACAATTCATACATCACTTTGTTATACAGCATCCACTATTACAAAACCCCACCGATTCTCTCTAAACTTCAACTTCCCCCTCTCTTTTACTCCCAACAACGACAGCCTTCTCCCACATCCCTTCGATATCATCCATCTGCTCGTTCCAAATTTGATCGTGCATCGCCTTTTCCAGCGGCGAGCTCAGCGCAATCCCAATATCGCCCGCTGTCCAATCCCAAGCTCTTCCCTTCAAGACAGGCGATTCGTCTCCCGTCGAGGGCGATGAGGAGGGAGACGTCGAGGTACTGATACGGAAATCGAAATCAATGTTGCTAGTACCAGGTCCTGTTTTCATCAAGTCTGATGTCGTCGGGTCCTCGGACAACCAGTCCGTCATTGAGAAATCAGGTGATTCCTCCGTTACGGCTTCAATCAGGCCAGATATATCGTGAGGCGGAGGGCTTTTCGGCGCGACGAATTTGGGCAAGGAGGCGGCCTTGGTTTCCTTTTGATGGTCTTCGAGACCTTGCTTTATGGCTGAGAAATTCATGACTGGAAAGCTCAGATTCAGCTCAGGCAATTTCGGCGCGATGTCTGTGCTTGCAGGAATGAAGCCAGGTGTGGATGCGAAGTTCGACTCATCTTCAATGGTGGAGAGCAGGGTTGTCAATTGAGTGGTGCGTTTTTCGGCCGCTTTGACGAGGCGGTTGACGCACAGGCCTGTTTTCTTGGGGTTGGAGGTCGCTTCTTCCTTTTCTGGGGACGGTGAAAGTTTCGAAGACCGGTTGCCTAGGTATTGGGATTTGGCATCGAGGATTTCGAAGAAGGTAGCTTTTTTCCTAGGGGCGTGTTTGGCTTTCCAGTGACAAGCACTGGGGAAAACGCATTGGCGTTCACAATGTTTAAAGGTGGGCTTGTCCAGTAGCTTCTCCATTGGTGAATGGCATCCAGCGGCTTTGCGTTTCCAAGTTCCGAAATCTTCCCAACCTAAGTAATCGAATTCGCTAGCACATGCCTTGTGCTTTTTGGTTTTACCTGTATGCCTGTCCACCGTAGCGCCGCCGCAGAAGAAGTGTCCGTCGTGCAGACATCTGCGTGTTGCTCCTAGCGGGAAGCGCGTGTGACACTTATGGCAGGACCAGATCCAAGGCATTGTTTCCGGAGGCGCTGGTACACCGGCTTTAAGGCTCAAAGGCATCGAATGGGAACTGTTGGAGCTGGAAGTCGAGCTGAAGCTACTCGACCGTGGACTTGGTAGCGCTGGTAGAAGGAACCTTGGGCGGTTTGGTGTAAGAGGGCTGGATGGGGATACGGGCCCTGACAGAACTCGCAGACTGGAGGGTTCGAGGGGCGCGAAACGATTTCTGAAAACACCCATTTCACTTTTGCTGGGACGCTCTGCGTCCTATGTAAATCTGAGTGAACAAAACAGGATTCCGAGAAGGATGAAAACGAATGTAAAGTGGCTCGAGTCTTGCCAGTTTGGGAGAAGACCGGCTTCTTGATGAGGAAAAAGTCGTGAAGCAGAGACCGCTTGTAATATAGGAATTCGTTGTCAAAGAAGAGGTGACGGTGGAGACTGGAAATGGATTGGAGCAAAGGAATCGCTTGCATGAAAGAAAAGCACGTGAAATGAGGCGGGAGTCATGGTCCTTTGTCCTACCAAACTCATTCAGCTTCGTATGACTCGAGGCTGACGTTGCACACTGTTAATTCATTTGTTTGAGTGAAGCCAGAATGATTGCCAGCTTGCTTTGTTTCTGCTGTAGCGAAAGACTTGGAACAGCCTCGGCCAGCACGACAGTGGAGTAATAGATATTATCCCATCGGCCAGCAATTGCGGCCGCGATTAAATGAGACCGAAAACCTTGGCGAGTTCAGGTGAAAGGTGCATAGAAATTCAATGATAATGTAATGACGGTCATTACCTCCTTTCGATTGAGAAAGTTTCCTTTCGATCCAGGATGTTTCGTCAAAGCGTCCGTATATTAGCATGAAAATGCAATAGCAGTCAACAATCTAGAAGATTATATCTGTAGATACACATTGTTAAGTTTTCTCGCGTACCATATGATGAGCCTAGTGAGCCCAGCCATATGGCTCCTTGGCATGAGCTGGGCATACGGAGTAGTCTCGAAGCGGACATGTGTCGTAGATTCTCTGTATGAGCCAAGGTCGTTGTCCGTTCGGTTTGTCACAGCGTGGCGAGCGTGGGAGGAGTGGTTGATTGATTGAAGCCTTTTGAAGATCGACTCATCCCAACTACGGAGTAGGTACCGAGAACTAAGTTGAAGGTTGCTGTTCTAGCGGCTTGGCGTATAGATAAGAGGCCTCAACATCCAATGAGGTAGCTCCAAATCGATCCAGGCCACGCACATTGATCATCAAACCCATCAAACCCACGTTGACGCCCCGAGGCCGCTCACCAAACGTCATCCCATTACCCACTACTACGAGTACCACAACCACTGCAACTTCCAACCACCACAAAAATGTCGATAATGTTTATATCTAGCCAATCACCAACCACCTTTAGCAAACAATTTAACAAGCCAATACGGAGTCTATCTCCTTTCTCTTCTTTGAAAACCGCTTTCTCATAGGCTCACGCAGCAATGGAGAGCGGCTCAGCTAAGAGGCCTCTGGGGAATCTGCCCTGGCGTGCTCCTAACGTCCCAAACGGAGGCTGGAGATCTGGCATTAGGATAGTGTCCGGCACACGTATCTCGCTCTTTGGGAATAGCATCCCGTCGCCGGTGGCACTTGGCTCAAATGCCATGCCCAGAATTCAAACCTTGGCCTGATAAGGGAAGTTTGAGAAGCATCCCACCCGGCAGTATGACGGATAATATATATGAATAAATCTAACCCACGCCCCAAACGTTTCGTACCATATACACCTAGCGCCAAGAGACTTCTGAGCATATTGTGTCTTCATTGCCCACGCGACCCATCACCACATCGAGCAGTGAGGTCAGGACAAGCAAACGGCTCGCCATACTTCGCCAAGATGACGAGCTATCCAGCTCCTGTGGGCTTTGCTCCTTCCTATGCTTGGGTTGGAGCGCCCACCACCTTCAACGGCACGAATACTATCACTGGTGGTGACTCCTGTAAGAGACAGCATTTCATACACCCCAACGCAGAGTCTTCGTCCGAACGATAAAAAGTAAATGTACCAGGAATTCGACTAACAATTCTTTCAGCCGTGGAGAATCTGAATCAATGGTATTCTCCGGGAGACCAAGCCTACATCATCGTGGCTTCGGCCATGGTGGTGGTCATGATACCGGGTCTGGGATTTTTATATTCGGGTCTGGCCCGGCGAAAGTCTGCTCTGACAATGCTGTGGATCACCATGGCCACTTTCTCCGTCATCACCTTTCAATGGTATCTCTGGGGATATTCACTGGCGTTCTCAGCACAAGGGACGAGTGGCTTCATTGGGGATCTTAAACATTTTGGTCTGATGAACACACTTGGTGCTCCGAGCCCTGGCTCGCCATTGATTCCCGAGCTGCTGTATAGTTTCTATCAGGTAGAGCCAATTGCTTCCCAGACCCTCACAAATCACTAACAAGAATGAACAGCTACAATTCTGCGCAACCACGGCCGCCATTACTGCAGGTGCCGTCGCCGAGCGTGGTCGCGTGCTCCCCTTCCTCGTCTTCGTCTTCGCTTGGGCCACTCTCGTCTACTGCCCCATCGCCTGCTGGGCTTGGAATATCAACGGCTGGGGCTTCAATTACGGCGTGATGGACTATGCCGGCGGAGGACCCGTCGAGATTGGCTCTGGCATGTCCGCCCTCGCATACTCCCTCGTCCTGGGCAGGCGTCAGGAGAAGATGATGGCGAACTTCCGTCCACACAACGTCTCCTTGATCGTCCTAGGCACTGTTTTCCTTTGGTTCGGCTGGCTGGGTTTCAACGGCGGCTCCTCTTTTGGTGCGAATCTGAGAGCAGTCCAAGCTTGCTGGAACACCAATCTGACCGCCATGTTTGCTGCTGCATCCTGGACGATCCTCGATTGGAGACTGGCAAGGAAGTGGTCTATGGTTGGTTGGTGCTCAGGCGCCATCTCTGGTCTCGTCGCTGCCACGCCTGCGTCTGGATATTGCACGGCATGGGGCTCCGTCATCTTGGGCGTTGTTACGGGCATCGTATCCAATTACGCCACAAAGAGTACGTGAACCAAACTCCCTCCCTAATATTTCCGCCAAGCTAACCATCCTCATCATAGTAAAATATTGGATCCGCATCGATGACGCCATGGACGTCTTCGCCGAGCACGCCGTCGCCGGCATGCTCGGCCTCCTCGCCAACGCATTTTTCGGCGCAACCTACATCATCGGCCTCGACGGCGTAAACACCGGCATCATCCTCGGCGGCTGGATAGACCACCAATGGCGCCAACTCTACGTTCAAATCGCCTACATCCTCGCCGCCACCGGCTGGGCCTTTTGCATCTCCTGGCTACTCGCCACGGGCATAAACTACATCCCCGGCCTCAAGCTGCGTGCATCTGAAGAAGCGGAACTGCTGGGCATGGACGATGATCAGCTGGGCGAGTTTGCGTATGATTATGTGGAGGTGAGGAGGGATTATTTGGCGTGGACGCCCACGAGGGATAGTCCGCAGAAGGAGGATGGGATTGATATGCCGCAGCATCAGAGGCATGGGATTACGCAGCAGAAGGATATGCTGCTGGGTAAGGATCCGGATAGTAGTAGTCGGGTTAGTGGAGAGGCTCATACGGGTATTGGGGGGGATAGGCATGCGCAGGGTGCTTACGAGGAGAAGAATTATCGTGGTGAGAATGGAGCTTGAGTGAGTGAGGATTGAGTCGAAGAAACAGAAGTTGGACACGTAATTTGGGAATCCTCGGGATGATAAATAATCAGAATGTATTCTGCTGGCTTGGATATACGTGGGCTCTGGGATGGATGGATGGAAGGCTGATTAGCCCTTTTTGCTATTTAACCGTGTACATATTTGGTTGGATCTTTTGCACGCTATAATATCGTAGAGAGATACATATCGCTCTTTTGCTTAGTAAATCTTTACTGCACACGCCTATTCCCTGATGTATTTGATCAATGTTGCTCAAATAGCCGTGCAAGCCTCGCCAATTGAAGAGAGCTAGAATAGTCATTGTGGCAGTCTGAGGCGCTCCAATAATCAATCAATCAATCAATCGGCTTTTGTGTGCACGAAACGCTCGCGATTTGAGTAGCAATTGGGGCAATCATTAAAGCTCACTCTAGAACCATCGATTACCTAGAAGCGACTTATGTTGAGCGCTTAGACTTAAAACTTATTGAGAATGGTGATGCAGAGAACGAATCAAGTTTATATTCAAATTGCTTGCTATGACCAACTATTTGAAACGAATCCAATCCACAATCCCCGAAAATGCACAACATGCTCGCTAGCTCCCGCGCTCTTTTTCCCTCCCAAAGCAATGCAGTCATTAGTCATTAAAGGGTACGACAATCTTCAGGTGACGCCTCAGATCATCCCACCCTCCTCCGTTCCCCCAAAACTAGCCTCACTCCTTGCCCCCTGCGCACTCATAACCCTCACACTCTTCTTTCCCTTGTTACTCTGCGCCGTCAGCACCTGCGCAGGACAAACGACAATCTGCTCATCGTCCTCTTCCGTCCTCACTACGAGCGGGAACAGAACCGTCCTCACAACCGCTTCTTGTTCCTCCAATGCCTCGTTGGAAGATGTGGTACCGCTACGCTCGTTCATTGTGAGTGCGTTGAAGCGCACTTTGCCTACTAGGTCGCCGTTGGTATCGTATTCGGGGACTAGTGGGGGTAGCATTTGGTAATCTGCGCGTTGCGTGCGCATTTCGATTGAGAGGTCGACGGCTTCGTTGATGACTTTACGGAGCGAGTCTTGGATTTGGTTGATGAGGTGGGATGGTGGTGGGAGGAAGGTAGATAGTGTGTCGTAGATTTCTTGCACGACAGCTTCGGTATCTGTCTCGCGTTGGGTTTCGAAGGATTGCCTTTTCATCAACAGCGTCAGGGTAGTTGCTCGCCATTTATGAACGGCGGGCATTGGACCGACTTCTTGCAGGGCCTTTTCGAGGTTTTTGAGCTTCTGCCGCTGCTCGCGGTCCATGCCGAATAGGTAGCGCGTGAAGACGAATTCCCAGATCATGGTCATAACAACAGACATGAAGACATCACGCCGTTTTACTCGGTCTTGAAGGTACTCGTCGAAATCAGTGCCGTCAAGAAGAGCATTCTCCATCCGATCCACCACCTTTTCATCACGTACTTCGCTAGCACGGTAGCATGCCTTCATGTCTGAGAATTTCGAGAATCTCAATACCCATTGCTGGACATGCTGGCATAGGGCTTGGCATTGGCCATCAAAGTAATCGTCATCTCGCTCAACGAAGTCGTCACTTGCTCTTGATTGTAATAGCCGTTGCTGTAAGTTGCGCACTTGCTGTTTGGCATTGTCCAGCTCGTTCCTTAATTGGCGGAGCTCAAGATTCTTCTCTTCGAGAGCTACAGACACCTCGTGCGCGACGATAGTCTCCATACCAGAGGAGAGTTGCGAATGCTGCTCTCTCAAGTCGGCATGCTCAGTCTCCAGTTCGCGATACTTCTGATGATGGTCTTCGTCCAGTCCGCGGGAAGAAAGCTCCTCATTGACCTCGGTTAGATGCGTTACTTTACTCTGCCATTCCTCAAGTATGTGCTTTAGTTCATTGAGCTCCGAGTCCTTTTGCGATAAGAACATCTTGTGTTCCTGCATCGCTTCTTCGTACGCATGTCTCTGCTGGCTGTGATCACGTGCTTGATCTTGTAAAGACCTCTCAGCCGTTGACTTCTGGCTCTGCAGTAATCTATTTTCAGACACAAGCTGATCAAGTCTGGTCTCCAAATCCAGCAGTTGCATGCTCTGCCGTTTGCGCATGCTTGGCGGGCGCGTCGGAGACATTGGAGATTGCTCCCGCACATTGCCATAACCCTCCTGCAAAGATGCATTAGTATCAAATATGTGAGTATTATCAGCGTGGGATTTATGGCGACTTACATAAATGTCAGCCATATCGGCGCGGTTTTTGCCTTTGTGGGTGACAGGGTCGTAGGTTGAAGAAGATGGAATAGCGATGTTTATGTCGGGTTCAGCCTCGGAATTTTGGCCGCGAGTTTTAGCGTCGCCCAATTTGCTGGCACCCCGCAGATCCCCGCTGGCGCTCCGGTCCACTCGTCGCAGTGGGGGTGTTAGTGTTCCAGAAGACCTGAAGCTTTGTCCACTTGCTGAACGTACCTGATCCTGAGTTCTGATGATAGCATGAATGCTGTTGTCTGATTGCGCACTGGCATTACTTGTCTTACGATCACTTTCACCGTATTTGGCTGGAAGACTTGGCAAACTAGGAGTGTTGCTCCGCCGACTCAAAGGCTGATCTGTGCCATGGCTTCTGCTTCGCTCAAAGTCGATTGAATGCTTGTCTTCGTCGACTGTTGGCCAAGGCTGAGATGATATCAGGTCATCCGTAGATAGATAACGTCCTGAAGCGTCTCCTGAAGCAGGCGGCGATCGCATACGCCTTTCCTTGACACCTGCTTCAGGCGTCCCAACATCAGACTTAGCGCGCTTGTCGTTTTTATGTAGAGAAAGTCTCTTTTGGTCGTCCTCAGATATGGTATTGAGCCTGTGGCGGCCACGAATATTGCTGCTAGGAGGGCTCATCGAGCGAGACATCGTCTCGTCGTCATGGCTGACAGGCCCTCCAAATAGAGATGGGTGTGGCTGTTCACGCCCACCTGTAAGTTTCTGGTAGGCTGATGGCTCTGTACTTTTTTCTTCGTCGAACGGCGACCTATTTATCTCTGAGATAGTTCGTGGATGTCCTCGTGGTGATTCTGCACGGCCAAAGGACCATGTAGGGGCTTCATGGACGCCAACCTTCCGAGATGGCGACTGGTCCTCACGTGGTCGATCAGGTCTCTCCTCCCTTGCTGAGGGCGAAGAGCCAAAAAGTGCCGATGTGCGCTCTTTGGTAGTAGAGCTCACAGGCGAAGGCTCGCGTGGCGCCTCCGCCTTGGCCTGTAGCCGCCGGCGGCGTCGTATGTCGAAGCCAGAATCTGCAGAGTCATCACTATCATAGGCAGCACCTGATCTCCGTCGTGAGTGTCTTCGCGTTTCTGTTGGTCTTGATATAGAGACATCGTAGCTGGGATCTGCTTCGACGGACACCTTGAGCACATCATCTGGATCTGACCTTCCATGGTCCGTTCTTGGAGGGTCTTTATCGTATTCATCGATGACTTCCTGCTCGGTCTCTCCATCATGAAGATTTTCAGGATCTTGTGATGTCTCGTAATTAGAGATAGATGGTCCAGGTGTCCTTGTCAAGGGTTCTTGATGGTACTGATCGATGATGTTTTCTTCGAATTCTCCATCGTCAAGGTCTCCGGAATGTCGTTGTGCCTGCATGTAATGGTGTTGAGGCTCTATGTCCACAATTGGGCTTGTCTCGGTATCTGGATAACCACTGTCGCGAACGAAACGGTGAGTTGGCGCATCGTCTGAAATTGCAGGAGAGTCAGAGACAAGGATAGCGCTGTCTCTGTAAGTAGCGTTGTCTGTAGGCTGGCATGCGGTTCGAATATCTGGCTCGTCCAAGATAGAATCGCGAGACGGGTGAGCCGGAGGATACAGCGGTGGCGTTCTATGTCGATCTCGTCTCGAGTCTTGCTCCTGATATCCTGTCATGGCCTTTTCTCTGTCGAGTGAAGCTTCTGGTTCACGAGGCTCTTCTTCAAAAGCTACCCCCTTAGTGGACTTCTCACTCTTCTTGCCCTTCTTGCCTTCTTTCTTTGAGTCTCTTTTTGAGATGCCTTCAGCGGATACCGCACCTAGGCCTAAGCCAGCAGCGGCGGCCAGTCCTTCCGTGCTCCTGGATCTACTTTCACTTCTGGCTCGTTCCTCGACCTCTAAGGTCTGATCGTCATAGTCGTGTGGAGGACGCTGCAACGAGGGTTCTCGAGAAGCGAATCTTTGACGTTCAAGGTCATCGGTTGATATCTGTGGGTTGCTTGATTGCTGCGCGTGTTCTGCTGATGGTGGATTTGCGGAGCTTGGCTCATCCTCGAATACTCTCCTCTTGGACTTCTTGCCTTTCTTGCTTTTCTTGGGAGGTGCATAGCTGAAGTTGTCATCAACCAGTTCTTCAGTGGGTATTGACTCGACTCTAGAAGGCACCGGCAAGTCTGTCAGGCTTGGCTCAATGCTTTCGGATGCATCTTCGGTCCTAGGCTCGTCATGGTATATATGTTCAACTTGCCCTGGATGTTGCTCCCATCTCGGGCTCTGGGCTCTGGGCTGCTCCGTTGACATTGAACGATCGAGATCGCTGGGGCGCTGCATACCTACATCTTTCTCTGCCACCCTACTTGGCTGTATGCCGAAGTAATCATCTGCATCATCGTGCGTTGTTGACGGCCCTCTCTCGGCGGACGGTGTCATCTCAACGGGTTCATGCTCTATGTGCTCCTCTAGATCGATAGGCCGGTTGGGAATGCCAGTCTCCCATGAGCCTGGCAGATCTGTTGTCTCGGTAGGTGTGTCGACCACTTGTGCAGTCTCTTGGTACATAGGTGGTGTCGCCGTCTCGTCTTCCCAAACGACAGGTTGCTGTTGCTTTTTGCCTTTCTTGCCCTTCTTACTTCTTTTCGTAATTTTGACAGGAGAGAAGTCGTCTTCTCGATCAGCAGAGCTTCCTTGAACAGAGCCTGACTGGTACCTGGATTCCTCTGTGATGTCTTCCAACCCTGGAGGTTGGGCTAAAGGCCTGTGTATGTCTTCGTATGGCCTTTCCATTATGGGTTGCGTTATCACCATATCTATGCTTGGCTGTTGGGCTGAGGGCTCTCGCGCTTCATCAGCCTGAGGTGGACTATCGGCTTGTTCCGCATCTTGCAACGGACTCAATTGACGCTCAAGCTCTTTTGCGTATTCGTTGTCGTATTCACGCTGCTCTTGTGGATCCAGCATCTCAACTCTTATTGCTGGAGTCGCTGAGTCTGTAGCAGGAGTCGTAAGAGTATCAAGTTTTGGGATATCAGCTTCCGCGTAATGTTCACAGTATTCAGGCTGCTCCTGTTGAAGACAAATTTCCTCATCGACCACTGAGGCTGGCAGATTTGACTCCGATGCTTGCGGATCCTCGAGATGTTGTCGGTCAAGTTCTTTTGAGTACTGGCGGTCGTACTCGCGTTGCTCTTTCTCATCAAGCATCTCAACCTCTACTACGGGAGTAGAAGAGTCCTTTTCAGGCGAGCTGAAGGCCTCATTTCTTGCGTCTGACGATAGCTCTCGGTCACCGTCCAAAAAATCTCGAGTAGCCTCTTGACCTGAGGTCATGGAAGAATCCGCCGTGTCGTAATCATCTTGAGCTTTCTGTGCCGCTTTGCGCTTTTTCTTGTCCTTCTTGCTCTTCTTGAGAGGGGCTAAGTCGTCGTCTCGGTCGACGAGGAGCAACGGATCCAGACCAACCATTTCTGCTGAAGGCTTAAACCCTGGCATACTCCCTTCATCACTTTGAGTCTCGAAAGGCTTCTCACCAGGCTCGACAACTTCTGTGGGCTCTGTCACTTCGGTCCGCTGGTCCTGCGGAGACCAGTCTCCAGAATCTTGCGGCATAGAAACAACTGTTGGGGCATTCGGACCTTCTTTATTAGCTGGCCCATCAGAGACCTCTCTTGACTGCTCCTGAGCTCCGGGTTCTTCCCAAGACGATGCATTTGCCTTCTCGCCTTTCTTCTTGTCCTTCTTGCTCTTTTTGAGACTGAGGGGAGTATATTCTTCAGTATCCACAGTAGGGTCAATTCTAGCTTTAGAATCTTTGGCTTGTCGAATTTGAAGATCCTCCGGGGCGATTGGCTCTTGCCCTGAAAGAAGTGGCGTTGATGAGATGTCCTTTGATGATTCTGCTGACGTGGGTTGGGCCAATTCGGATTCATGATATTCTTCGATGAGAGCCTTGCCATCAGATTCCGGCATGATTGGCTCTGCAGGAAACCTTGACTCAATATCTTTGGGCTCTTCAATGCTAGTAGGTTTGATAGGAGCATCGGGCTCTCGCGAAGCTTCCTGTTCAGCCTGGTGAACCACATCCTCATCTAGTGAGAAAGGCTTTGATTTTTTGAACTTTTTGCGGTCTTTCTTGCTCTTGGGACGAACTTCAAATATTCCTTCGGGTTGCTCTAGTGCAGCATCGTCGAGAGGCAAAGATTGATCAAGAGCGGCTTCGCCAGCAGACCTTGATTCTGGTACAGGCTCGACCTCCGGTGTGGCGGTGCCCTCTTCATCCCAAAGCAAAGCCTTAGACTTCTTCGACTTCTTCTTATCTTTCTTGCTTTTCGGTGGCAAGAAGTCTTCCTCTGTTGAAGGCCCAAGCTCACGAGCCTTGTCGCTGATCACTTGCTCCTCAACAGGGTCGGTAGACTCTACTGCCTCTATTGGCTCTACATATTGGGTGGCTTCAGCGGCTTCTACAGCTTCTGGCTGGGAGACTCCAGGAATTTGATTGTCTTTGTCCTCGTTTGCGTCGTCAAAGCCACCAGGAGTCCTTGATAGACCCCTTTTCTTGCTTTTCTTGTCCTTTCTGGATTTCTTGGAAGAGAACTCATCTGCACCTCCGATAGAGGGTTCCACTTCAACTGGCGGGGTAGATGCCCCTACTGACTTCACGTTCTCCGGCTCGTCGAACGAAAAGACTTCGCTCTTCTTTGAATTCTTGCCCTTTTTGTCCTTATTAGATTTCATTGAAGGGAAGTCATCAGCCTCGTCGACCACAGGCTCTTGCGCAGCTAAAGGCTCAGCTTCAACAGTTGCTGTGGCAAATGGTGTGGACTCTGAGTTAGGAAGATCATCAAAAGAAAAGGCTTGGTTCTTCTTGCCCGTCTTGCCTTTCTTTTTCTTCGGTACATCCCAATCTGGCTCAGGCTCTTCGACGAGGTTTTCAATAGGCACTTTTTCGGACGTGGCAGTACGTACAGCGCTTTCATCTTGATCGCGGGGAGTTTCCGTTTCGGGTTCTTCCACAGCGGAAGGCTCCACTTCGACAGCCGGTGTGGCTGTTATTTGGGACTCGGAGTTCTCGAAAGCGAAGATCTGGTTCTTCTTGCCCTTCTTGCCCTCTTTCTTCTTGGGCGCAATCCAGTCTGGCTCGGCCTCCTCGACAGGTTGCTCGGCAACTGGTTCTTCTGGCTGGGCGGAAGGAAAAGTGCTCCCTCCTTGATCGCGAGAGGTTTCGATTTCGGGCTCTTCTACCATTCGAGGCTCAGCTTGAAGAGGCGGAGTCGAGATAATTGGGAAATCCGAATTTTCGAGGTCGTCCAATGAAAAGACTTGACTCTTCTTGCCTTTTTTGCCCTTCTTCTTTATTGGCGCATCCCAGTCTGGTTCTGCCACTTTCATAGTGGGCTCGGTAGCAGGTTCTTGTGTCGTGGTAGTATTAATGGCACTGTATTCTTGATCGCGAGGGGTGTCAATCTCGGGCTCAGGTATCACTGAAGGTGCAGATTCAACAGGCGGCGTGTATTTTGCTCCTTCGGGTTCGTCAAACGAAAATACCTCACTAGTTTTACTCTTCTTGCCCTTCATTCTTTCTGGTGCAGCCCAGTCTGGCTCCGCTTCTTCGATAGGCTTGTCTGCGGAAGCCTCTTCTATAGCGGCAGGAACAATAGCGCTGTCTTCTCGATAACTGGGAGTATCTATTCCAAGCTCTCGCTTGACCAAGAGGAAAGCTTCAACGGGTGGGATGGACTCTCCGGACGGCTCTTTATCATCAGGCTCTTCAATAGAGAAGACTTCGGATTTTCTGCCCTTCATGGTCTTCTTTGTCTTCTTCAGTGCAGCCAGGTCAAGCTGCTCTTCCTCAATAGGCTGATCAGGAGGTAATTCCTCCACAGCAGAGATTGTGGGTTCTCGTTCGGCGGAAGGCTCGATCTGAATAGAGGGAGTAGATGTTCCTGTAGATTCGATTTTTTCTTGCTCCTCGAATGAGAAGACTTCGGACTTTCTGCCCTTCTTGCCCTTCTTTGTTTTCTTGGGAGCAGCCCAATCAGGCTCGTCTTCAATAGGCTTCTCCATAGGTGCTTGTCCCATGACGGGCATTTCAGGCTCTCCTTCGAGCGAGCGTTCAACCGGTGGAGTGGAAGTTCCCATGGGCTCAGTGCTTTCAGGTTCCTTGAAAGAGAACACATTGCTCTTCTTGCCCTTCTTGCCCTTCTTCTTCTTCTTTGGAGCATCCCAATCCGGCTCATCATTCTCAGCTTCGAACGGGTTGTCGACAGAAGCTTCTCCAATGGCAGAAGAAATATGTACTCGTTCAGGTTCGTCTTGGCGTTCGAGGAGTGCCGGAGTAGGATCATCGTTCCTGAGCATATTCTGGATGTCTTGGGCTGTGTCCGTCGTGGCGGCCATGGGAGCCGCAATAGAATCTCTCACTTCGACATTGGCTTGCTGGGCAACATAGTCAGAATATCGCGTCTCAGAAGGCTCTACTATCGTTTTGGGCTCCACTTCAGGCAGGTGATATCTATCATGGTTTTCAAGACGCTGCTCGATTAGCGGCTCTTGCAGCTCTTCATGAGCTTCTGCGTCGATGAACGTTTCGTCGAGTTCCCGATCCGTAGACGCTTCTGCCTCTTCCTGCCTTAACATGTCACTGACGTCCTGTGACGTTGTCGTAGTGGCCAACAACGCAGTTTCACCGGGAGTTCCGTCCTTTTCCTGGCGCGGCTGAGATTCTCCTAGCTCAATTGGCTCATCATCGCCTTCTCTGGACTCTTCCTGAGGTGCATCGAGAACCGGCTCCTCAACAAGCTTCTCGCTCTGCTGGTCTGTATTCATTTGAGGCGTCGTGGCAGGTAGCAATGATGGCTCTGTCTCACCTTTAGTACCAGCAATGGGATCTTCTGTGAAGCTTTGATTTGCCTTCTTACCATTTTTACCGTTCGTCTTCATGCTAAACCCACCCCATGCGTCCTCAGCAACATTATTCTCTTCCAGGAGAAAATCGACAGCTGGCTCATTGATAATATCGCGGTCCTGTTCCTGTTCGTCTACTGCAGGTAGGGCATCGGGGAATGGTGTCACTTCCTCAGCATTTGTAACATGGTCAGAGTTAGCAGTATCCCTTGGCTTCGATTTTTTGCCCATTTTGCCCTTCTTCTTGCTGCTGAAACCAGCCCGATCATCTCCGACTGCTTGGGACTCCTCTTGAGGTACATCGAGAGCGGGCTCTGCCATAAAGGCTTGGAGCGGCTCGTCCGCAGTTACGCCAGACGTTGATTCGGGTAAAAGGGTCTCTTCATCAATAGCATTCTTAGTGCTGGTATCAGTAGGGAAGCTCTCCCTTGATTTCTTGCCCTTCTTCTCTTTCTTTCCAGCCGGGGCACTGAAGAAGTCATCTGCCTCATCTTGCTCGAGCTGACTCGGTAGATCTCTTGATTCTTCTATTGGTTGCTCAAGGGCCGCGGTGTCTTCTTCAGTTGGGACTAACTGGGAAGGTTCTTGGAGAAGCGACTCCTGAACATAGTTGGACTTGCGGTCTTCTGGTTCTACAATTGGGTTTCTCGGCTGCTCTTCAATCAAGTCCAAATCATCGTCAAAAGGTAGAGGTGTAGCCATCGGAGATAATTCAAGACGGGGCGATGCCACAATGGCCTGCCTTTCAATGGTGTTGACGTCTTCTTCGGAGGCTGGCTCAGCTTGACGTGATTGGGATTGACCTTCTCCGAGTCTTTGGGAGAAAGGGTCAATGAACTGGACGCTCTTCGAAGTAGAAGGAGGAGGTCTGGGAGGCATGTCGTCCCCCAATGTATTCTTCCGAACTTTTTTACCCTTCTTGCCTTTGGACTTGCTTTGCCTTCTCAGAAGCAGATTCTCAATGGGCGCTTCATTTGCTTGCCTTGTAGTTTTAGTGATCTCAGCCTCATCACCGTTCTCACCTCGTGCCGCGGCAGCCATGATATTTGCGACTTGGTCACGAGGCATGTCTTGAGCCAGAGTATTGTTTTCTCGGACGTGCTTCGGCTCTGAGTCGTCCATGGGATCCTGGCGAGGCTCAATGATTGCTGGAGGTACAGCGAGCTCTTCTGATGGCTCCTCAACGATCCCCGTTTCCCTTTTCTTTTTCTTGTCTTTCTTCGAAGAAATGTCTGGTTCAAACCATGATTCGACTGCGTCTTGAGCATCCCGCTCTTGAAGTTGCCGCAGCTCTTCAGGACTCATTGGCTTTGGCTTCGTATCTTTGTTTTTTGCAGCTTCAAGGGCGGAGGTTACAGATTGCTCTTCTGTCTGCTCAGCTTGGCTTGCTTTTCGTTTGCTTTTCTTGCCTTTCTTAGTCAATCGAGGAGCGAAACCCTCCTCGTAGGCAGCGTCCAAGTCTTGTGATCGATCAGCTTCTGCGCCCGGTGAAATTCCATCGTCTAGAGCCCCTTGGATCCGATCGTTCTCTTCTCTAGGGAGCTCCTCTGTAGTTGAGTGACTCTCCTTGGATGACTGGTGAGCACCAGAATCAGGAGCCATGTGGTCCAAGCCTTGTTGAAATTGTTCGGCTTCTTTTCGGGACAGATCTTTCCTCGAGGGCTCGTCACTCTGAGTAACCTTGTGCAAGGCATAAGCAGCAGTGCCTCCTACTATGACCCCGAGTGCCGCATCTCTCAAGGTAGAGCAACTTCCTGGGGCGTTTTCTTCAGCCAGGAAAGTGGGCGATGATGACCGGCTTGCTGGGAGAGATGGAAGGTTATTTGCGGCAGCTGAGTGCTGGAATGTGGATGCAGTAGGCGTTGCTTGTTGCGAGTCAAGCAGATCGGATGGCAAAGCGCTGTCATGAGTATATATGGAAAGCTCACGCCTTCCCTCTATTGGCTCATGACCTGCTTCGGTCATCTCGTAATCGCCCCTTTCATCATGTAAATCCTCTCCGGAGTCATGGACCGAAGAGGCTCGAGATGTCGTATGACTCGAAGGAAGCGAGGGGTATGTCTCATCGAGCGCTGGCTCTTGCCGTGGCATGTTCTTCTCTACCAGCCATAAAGGTCTGAATTCCTTTGAAGATTTGAACTCGGTCGAGCGAGGACGGGGCTTCTGTTGGGCAGCAAGATCAGCAGTTATTTGCGGAGAAGAGAGCGGTATCTGGGATAGAGAGCGGCCTGAACCAGATGGTGGACGAGGCCGATGGCGATGGAATGGCACTGCAGTAGGAGAAGGTAGCGCAATTGGTGATCGGAGAGGATCTGGGGTCTGAAATTCTGCGTATTGGCGTGTCCGGTCATCAGGCGGAGATTGAGGGGTGGCTGGAAGGCCGACAAGATTCGAAGATTCGAACTCCGGAGGCTGTTCCCCTTCTTCACGTATGTCAGGTGGCGGCGGTGGATCTGGGCGCTCCCCTAAAAAAGATTCGGATCGCTGCTCATCGACCTGCTCTAGCTCACCACTAGACTCTCGATCCTTGTGTTAGGTCAGCGATTCGTTCTCAGAGCCGCGACCAGAAGGAGCTGGTGGATATACCTTGGTCGGTAGGTCCTGGGCGATCCTACCTGAATCTTGAGCTGTGCTACCTCCACTGCTTCGCCGCCGTCTTTCCCTATCGCTTGTCGTGCTAGATTTGCTTCTGGTACCATTGTCATCGAAGTCGTCTCGAGTAGACCTGTGTTCTTTAGACTTCTTTTTCTTCTTCGGCTCTTCGAAGTCTTCCAAAGCAGCTTCAATGGATACGTTTTTAGCACCATTCTCTTGTGGAAGGCTGTCTGTTGATTTGCCAAGTACACGACTCCAGATACTGCCCTTTTTCTTCTCCTTGGACTTGTCGTCGTCAGTTTCGGCTCTAATACGCGAAGACACGGGGGGGGCAGCGTCGTCGTAATCACCGCTATCACGCTTCGATTTCTTGCGAGATTTCTTGCTACGCTCCCCATCGTTGCTAGCATTTGTACCTGACACAACGGACTGGGCTTCCTCAGTGGGTGAATGGTAAAACTGACGGCTCTCCGCATCTTGAGATTTGCTGGGGGACTCGGAAGTCTCATAGAACTCGTCCCTAGATTCAGAGTCCTTGCGACCCTTCTTTGACTTCTTGGACTTGGACTTCTTTCCACTGTCCCATCCGTCATCGATTTCGTTGACAGGGTCTGACTGGGGATCTTGAGGCTCAGGGTCTTCTATTCGGCTAACAATATCACGGACAACCGCATCGCCGTCTTGCCCATTCGGTTCGTCTTCGCTCTGAAGCCTGGCAGCTTTGTCCTTTTTCTTCCGCTCTTTCTTGCTAAGCCTTGGCTCATCCTCATCATCAAATCCACCTGGCATGCTGCGGTCATTGGAACCTGGAGGGGAATCTCGACGCCGATATGTTGGATCATCCATCACAATAGAGGGGTCAAAACCTGCGTCTTCTGCACTAGCTGCCAAAGTCGCTGCAAACTCAAGATCGTCACCGTATGATGTAGGGCCATTGCTGGGCGTAGCACCATTGATCGGCTGCTCTTGCTGCTTACGATCTGAGGATGTCTTGCGCTTCTCAGTAGCTCTCGACACCACCGCTCGATCTCTGTCGCGGCTGTCGTCAGGTGATTCGATAAATTCCTCTCGCTCATCGTGTGGGGTGATGACAGTATACTCGTGAGTCTGATCATCTCCCCATGTGACTCCTCTCAAAGTCGAGGGCTTTGGTTCAATAGGTTCCACCTCGTCGTCACTCGCACTCTTGGGCCCAATGACGGGTGTAGACCCCCTTGTAGATGGAGGGGTGGGCTCCATCAGTCTTAGCCTTGGTGGTATTTGCCAGGGAAATTTCAGTCTTGACAGATCGATCTGGTCATTGGTATCTGCCTTTGAGAATTCAGGGAGAGCGTTAAGATCACGGTACACCTTGGATCCTGTTGCAACTATATTGGGGCTTCGGTCCAGGTCGACATCAGCGTCTGCGTTGGCACTTGTGACCTTCACCTGGTCGGTTGGTTTGTTCCTCAATTCAATTGGGGTGAAGAAGTCGCCGTAATTCTCATGGTTGTATTTGGCGCTCGGTGCCTTTTGCGACACCGAGTTTTCTTCGTTCTCAGCGTGTTTTTCTTGTTGATCGACATCTCTTGGTGCTTCTGGTACATCGTCGCGGCGTTCACGACCTTCTTTACTGGCAGATTCCTCCACCTCCCGGTCTCGATCTCGCTCCTTGCGTCGACGTTCGCGCCTTTTACTTTTCTCTTCCTCTTCGGCCTCTTCTTCTTCGCGTTCTCTCCGTCGACGCTCGCGGCGCTCGTCCCGTGTCTCTTCAGACTTCGACCTCTCCATTGCAGTAGCAACACCAATGGCAGCTCCAGCAATTCCAAGAGCAGCAGGAGCAGGCCATGATTTTTCAGAGTCTTTCTCTGTGCCCTCTTCCCGTTGGCGCTTCGCATCGGAGTACTTAGATCTTTTGTCGCCAGACCCTTTTCGGTCTCTATCGATCTGTTCCTGCTCTTCGGCTTCGCGACGTAGCTTCTCCTCTTTCCTCTTTCGACGTCTTTCACGGCGCTCTTCCTCTTCCTGCTCTTCCGTTTGAGCAAATCGGACTGCAGAAGAATCATCTTTCGTAGAAAAACGTCGACTTGAAGTCGCAGCGCTCACCACAGACTCATTCCCAGCTTTGACTGTCGAGGTGTCGTCTTTGGCCGAGAACTGGCCGCTTGGATTCATTGAGCTAAGTACGGAATCGATCCCAAACCTTGCAGGAGAAGTATCTCTCCTGCGTAGCTTGAAACCTGCGGGTGCATCTCTTATTTGAGGGTTGTCTTGAGGAAAGCCTCCTGGAATGACATGCCGGGGAATGCTGTAGCGGGCATCGATTGCGTTGGGCCGAGGCTGGAAAAATGGTTGAGAGAAAACAGGTGGACCTGTCGGAGCGCTATAACAGTGTTCGTGTGGTGCCTGACTAGAGTAGAGGGCGGCTGACACAGGCGTTACCGGCTGTGGGTGCTGAATTGGAACGGCTCCTGGCCGGGAAGACGATGCGACGGAGTCCTCTCGTCCAACGTCGAAGCGACCAGGATCTGAGGTAGGTACAGGGAACACATGTTGGAGAGGATCACTGGTGGTGCTATCCCTTCCATGTTTCGAGTATTGGTCGTGGGACACCATAGCTTTACCAGCTAGGCCTGCACCTACTGCGCCAGCGATTGCAGGGGTGCTGCTGTGATCGGGAAATTTTCGCTTTGGCGGGGATCCTCTGCGCTGCTTCTTACTGCCCCATCGCCAGCCCCATTTATTGGTTCCCGAGGACTCAGAAGAAAGCGACTCTCGACTTCCCCTGCGTGCAGGTACGCCGTACACAAGGCCTAAGTCAACGCTTCCATGGTCCTCTTCAATAGCCGATTCCCAGCCTTCGTCCTCAGAGCTCCTGGAGGACACTTTTGGGGGTTTGTATCCATTTCTAGAACCATGATCATACTTGTCTCGGGTTTCCTTCCTACCAACTAACTCTTTGACCCCTTTCTGCTTATGACCTTGACGGCTATCATTCAGAGCAAGAGCTGCGGCTGCTGCACCAAGCCCAAGCAGCGCTGCTTCAGCTTTCTTATCATCTTTCGATTTTGTACTTGATCGCTTGCTACTTCCATGCTTTTCACTACCTCCTAAGTCCCCAATGGATGAGGAAGACGATCCGCCAAAGCTGAAGAAACCCTTCTCTTTCTTTTTTTTGTGGGATCTGCGTCGTTTCTCAAGGGAACGGCTTCTGGACTGGTGGCTGGTCTTTACAAAGGCACCCTTTGGAGAATCGCTCCGGCGTTTGGACGTTGACCCAGCCACGGATGCGCCAATAGCAGTACCAAGAGCAGCCTCTGTCAAAGTGCTCATTCTGTCCCGCGATCTAGATCTTGACTTGGAGGGCCGTCGAGTGCTGTACGTCGTAGTAGTCGGGCCACCGAAGACACCACCACGCGGATCCTTCTTGTAGATTTTGCCATCACTTGTAATTCCAGTCTCGACGCGTCCTTGCGAGCGACTTCGACGCCGTGATTTGTGGCTTCTTCCGTCAGGAGAGTAGCGCCCTGTCTTCACGCTGTAGGAATCATCGAAATCATTTTGCTGCTTGAAGAGAGTCTCCCCAACTTTGCCCAGGGCGTAACCCGTAAGTCCCGTCGCCAGCCAAGACTTGTCTTTATTCCGCCGATTCTCACTTTCCGATGAATAGTACCGGCTGTCCTTTTCAACGCGTGTACTGCTACCCAAGCGTTCATTCGATCTTCGCTTGCGGTAGCGATGTCTTCGCGGCGCATCTCTCGGTGATGAGCCAGGTTCGAAGCAGTATTTGCAGATACCAGTAATCTCAGAGTACTCTTCGAATTGAGCCACTCCATCAGGGTCTTGAAAGAAGTCGATCAACGCACCAAAAGGCCCCCTGTGGCGATGTCGTGGTGCCATTTGGGTCGTTGGGTGCTGGGAATGATTTGGGTGTTGGGCCATAGATGAGGCATGTTGAGAGGACGAGTGATGACTCTGCTGGTAGGCGGCTGCCGCTAAGCCTGCAGCGCCTGCTGCTCCGGCTGCGTACATAGGTATGTTAGATGAGTGAGACGAGGACTTACCTGGCTTTGAGGGACGGGATGCATTGGAATAATATGAGTCTTGAGCTTCAGATGGCGGCCGTTGATATGTATTTGACGCATATTCGCTCTGTACCCCTGCCACTGACTGTACGTCGTCCGGGCGCTGTTGGTATGATGCAGTCTGGCTGCCCATGAAATAGCCTGCTGCCGGCCCCATTGCCACTCCACCAATCGTCGGTATGGCGGGAGCCGAGGACGAATGGTAAACGTCTGGTCTGCTCGGGGCTGTAGTATATGTAGATGGGGCATGTTGGCCGTGACTCGTGGCAGTTTCATCTTCCTCGAAGTTGCCGCTGAAGAAAGACGCTGCGGCGCCGACTCCACCAGATGCGCTTGGCTCAGGTGGGGGTTTTGCTTCTACTAAGGCAGGCTGGAGGTGTGGCTCTGCATTAACGATCATCGATGGGGAATTCTTTCGGAAGCCTGGTTGCTCGTGGACCGACTGCCCGGCATCGCCATAGTACTCAGCCGCAAGCCCCGGACCGCCTTCACTGGCAGCAACAGGTGGACGGTAGGGCTCTGTTGACTGTGTAGGGAATTGTCCAGGGAATTGATCCTGAACGTGGGAAGACATCGATGGGTGGTCTGGTGGAACGCTGATAGAATCCGGTATAGCTCCATCGTACTGGCCTGGGAACTGAGAGAAACCAACGCTCCCAACTTGGTCAGGAAAGTCGGCAGGCCCTCGACTGGTTTCATTCCCTTCGCCAAATCCACTCTCAGATCTGCTGAGCCCTCGGTCCTTATCCTTCTTGTCCCCCTTTTCTCTCTTCTCTCGTTTTCGATCGCTTCGATCCTTACTCGCCAAGTCGTCATCTCTATCCTCTTGCCTCCTCCGCTCTGTTCTAGGTCCCGAATCCTCCTCCCCATCGCGCAACGAGCGTGAAGACCTCGACTTTGGCATCTGGTCTGCGAGACTGGCATTCCTGACTAGACCGGGCAGCACGTATGGTTCATTATCATCATTCTTCCCTGAAGCTGTCGCGTAGCTCGAGGCTACAGACGCGGAGGCTGTCCCAGAGTAGGGGCTTTTGCTGGTGGACGAGTAGCTTGTAGAAGTTGGGTTGAACCCTCTATCGCGATCGTCACCCCGCGAGGAAGATTTCTTGTCCGATCTCGAAGAGACTACAGAGCCCAAGCCTGAGCCTGAGTGTCGCTTTGTAGTAACCGACTCATCTCTGTTGCGCCGGGTGCTTTGTGAAGAGACGTCGTCCTTCGTATCGTTCGACTTGCCACTCAATCGGTTCCACATTGTTTTCTCCTCCTTGCGCTGATTGGCGGGCGCGTTAGAAGCTGTATCTAGTCGCTAGTTGCTTGACAAGTCACTCGTGTATGTACGGTTTCGGTATTAGTGCGAATACTGGGTGTGGCCGTTATAGAGTGAGAGCAGGTGCAATTATGAGGAGGTTTACTATCAAGATGCTATTCGTAAGGTCGTCACTGGCTCAGTATGTACAGTCCTCGAAGGACATGGGCCCAACGAGAAAGTCGCGAGGCTGGTCAATCGGGAGCTGAAATGCTAGTGCCCCAGCTAAAAGTACCCCGGTCTTCCGGCCGAAGCCCTTCTCGTACGTCAACATGAGCTGAAAGATGGGGCAAATATGAACTGGCCAAGCTGTATTCGATGTCATTCGCGCTCTTGCGAATGCTGAACGGTTGTACGTGACGTTCGAAGTATGGTGACCATGACAGAAAAGCCTTACGCGATCGGTCAAATTTGCTTCATCTAAAGGACATCTAGAGCTTGCATTGGCGTGTTCAAAAGAAAGAAGCAAGCTGGCCGTATGAAGTTCAACACGGTTCATCACGAGCATGTAAGCGCGGAAGAAGCGGGATCCAAAGGTATGTTACGATTAAAGTGCCGAGTTCTATGCTCTGGAGCCCTGAACAGCACGCTCTATCACATGGCTTGGAGACAAGATGCGACCGCTCAATTGACTCAAGCTCAATTTTCTTTGCATTTCAAGCTCTGAAGCTCTGGTCATCTATTCATGTATGCCCGTGGTATGGTCGTAATTCATGTGTGCTCTACTAGGTATACACAAAGCAAGACATGCTCACGCGTAATACCACGCAAATCATGAATGTCAATATATAACTCAGAGGTGGGACCCCCGGCTTCCCCCTTTCTTTGGTATGTCCATCAACCCTTGTACCTCCTCTTCAATACGTTGAGTTTCAATGGAGGGGTCATACATCTTCGACCTCACCCATTTCTCCAGCTCCTCATCTTCCATGCCTTTGATGTTTTGCTCGCGGTCGACGCCCGCTTCTTGTGCAGCTCTGATGACACCCATTGCAACCACAACACTTACATCTCTGATTCGGTCAATTTCCGGATACAGCCAGCCTTGGGAGACTTCTGAAGGGTTCAATGATGTGCTCAATGATGTTGCAGAGGCGTAGATCATTGATTGAGTGACTGTGGTTGCTTTGGAAAGAATCGTGCCTAGGCCAATACCAGGGAAGACATACATGTTGTTGCCTGTTGATCATGTGTTTAGTGCACCGTTACATCACCAATATAGGTGTTGCCTTGGACAACACTTGAGAACAACGAAAGCAATTTACATACCTTGTCCTGGATGGTGCAGCTTCCCATTGTGCTCAACTGCATCGAAAGGGCTGCCACTTGCAAACAAACACTTGCCATTGGTGTATTTTATGGCGTCTTCAAAAGTGCACTCGGAGTTAGATGATGGGTTCGAGAGTGGAAAGATGATGGGGCGTCCGTGCCATTGACCCATCTTCGTCAGCATATCTGGGGCAAAGGCCCCTCCGATTGTGCTTAGACCCATCAGAATTGTGGGCTTGACGTGTTCCACAACGTCCTCCAATTTCTTGTATTGCTTTCCAGCATAATCATCACGTGAAAAGTACACCTTGTGATCGGCTAGCTTGTCCCCTCGGTCATTCGTGACAAGGCCCTTCGTATCTACCAGCCAGAAGCAACGGCGCGCTTCGTCTTCCGTAAGACCTTCCCGCATGAAATATTCCACGATTTGTTTCGCGACACCTACGCCCGCACTTCCAGCTCCGAGAAAGACTGCTCTTTGGTTCTTAATTGGAATGCCGGATTGTTTCACAGCACTGACGATGCCTCCCAAAACAACAGCACCAGTCCCTTGGATATCATCATTGAAGCAAGTATATTTACCTCCGTACTTCTCTAGAGCTGGAAATGGGTTCTTGAAGTCCTCGAACTGGACGACAATGCCGGGCCATTTGTCGGTCAAGGCAACCATCAACTCGTCCATGAACTCCAATTCTTCTTGTGCTGTGACTTTTTCCGTCTTACTTCCCATATACAGTGGATCCTCTCTCAGTGACTGGTTCCCGGTTCCGAGATCAAGCATGAGCGGCAGAGTGGCCTCGGGTCGAATTCCTGCACAACCTATGTATAGAGCAAGTTTTCCCACAGGTATACCCATTCCATTGATGCCAAGATCGCCCAGCCCCAGAATTCGGCTTCCGTCCGTAACGACGGTGATTTCGACATTCGGCTGTGGCCAGTTGTTCAGCACGGAGGCAATATGTCCCCGATCGGTATAGGAGATGTACATTCCCTCGGGTTGAACGTAATTGTGTGACCATTGCAAGCACGCATCGCCCACTGTTGGCGTGTATATCAACGGTGCTATATCCTTGAGGTGATTGGTTAAAAGGCGGTAGAATAGGTGAACGTTCGTGTTGCGAAGCCCGCTAAGGTAAATATATTTGTCAATGCTCTGAGATTTTCGTGCTAGCTGGTCGAGACACCTTGAGGCTTGGATGTCTAAGGACTCGACGGCTGGAGGAACAAGCCCATGGGTGCGGTTGTACCGACGTACAGCAGCGGAATGGCTTGTATCATAGTCTCCAGTGGCTGGTGGTGGATGGGCTGCAGACATAGCTTGGAAATGAGCAGATCTTCTGCTAGTCTTAGTAATTTGTATTTTTCGTGGGAATCTAATGCTGCAGGCCCTTAGTCTCTGCATTGCAGATGAGTCTGGACAGGGAAACCTTCGTCAGGTTTATACCTGTCTGTCTTCCCCTTGCTACTTGGCTGATTCCACCTTTGCCTCGGACTTCTCTGGGTAAAGTATGGGCGACTAAGCTTCGAGTCCGCTATGTGCTGGTATGCGAAGTCGTAGAGACGAGGTTACCGTGGAGCGTGGTTCGGCTTATCACAATGGCTAAGTCGAGGAGGTGTTGAGCCAAACATCCGATGTCTATATTGCTTTTGCGGTGAACAATTGGCTTTTCTGGCTCGAGACGTCCACAAGGTAGGTTGAGGATTGCAAGCGGAGGGAAGTTGCCACAGAAGTATTCCACGAGGTACGTTGACCTTCAATTGGGAGGGAGGTGTCCGAAAGGATTCGGGCGTTTGATGCTCATACTGTATGAGAATTATTGTTGGGAACTCGCCGAAGCAGGATCACTAAATGCGGTGACCGACGAGATGATACTTCCTGCTCGATTTTGCCCGTAATATTCCGCTTTTTGGCGCTCAAATATACGATTTGCAGATTGTATGGACAAGGATCGTTACTTCGTACTGCTCGGCAAAGAAATGATCGAGATTTGAAAGCACAGTGCTGTTTCACGAACATGCAGTTCTGGCACACGAGACCATCGGAGAATACGAGCTGTAGCCCCGGTCTGGCCCGCGAACCTTGATTGGTCGAGATGTGACGTATTCCATGCTTTCAGGTTTCAAGCCTAAGCAACATCTGACGAAATTTACACTCCGCTTGAATTCTCTGTTGTCTTATTGCTATTAATTCTTTATTCTCGAAGTCCTAATCCACCTTCGTGTATCACCTTCAAGCGATTACTTATTCTCATCACTTCTTTGGTGTATACAATCATGTCTTCTTGCCTCGGTTTCCGCAAGTCTAAAGGGGAGGATACAGAGGCTCTCCTCCCCAAATATGCGGACGACACCAGTCTACAGCGATCTCTGCACCAGAAGATGCACAGCTACCAGATGATCCGAGCCCTGGGTGCAGGCTTCATGCCATCAACAGAGCAGCTCATCATCAATCTTCGCACTCTCCTAGCCTCAGACTTCCTGAACCCAGACAATCCAGACCTTAGCGACTCTGGTCGCCTGCTGTTGAAGTTCACCAAGCAATGGCTGGCACAATTCATTGAGGCTTTACGTCACAAGAACGACACAGATCAGATCCAGGATTTCATTTGGTTTCTTTCCAAGTCGAGAATATCAGTTGATACAGGTGATATCGCCAAGAACGCAAAGACTGTCAAGTCCAAGGCAGATGCTGCTGCCGGTACGCTGGTCATGGCTTGAAACGTCTGTTGCGTAAGCTAATCAAGTCACAGCCTACGAAAGTATACGCACTGTGGGTAGCCTTCTCCTTACGAATTCGGATTTCCGCATCTTCCTTGGCGATATGGGTACAATTGGTCGTCAGGTCTTTGCGGATACGGCATTCTCATTGTCTGGGGTCGCTGAGGAAGTTGGGAAAAAAGTGGAACCGTCTGAGCAGGACAGCAAGACCATACAGGAGCCTGGATCGGAGCAAGGACCTCCACCTACTGCAAACGATCTCGGAAATGGGGCAGCAGATGTATCCAAGGTGTTGGGCAATGGCTTGGTCAAGACTGGGCAGGATGCATTCTCAAGCTTGCACGAGAATGTGACAGGTGATCAGAAAGATACGTTAATTTACCGTCTGAAAGCGGCGGTCATGAAATTGCGAAAACGAAATGACTACTCGGACTCGGTATCGACCATTGGCCTCTTGATCAAGCGCTATGCTCTTGCATACTCCAGAGCAGCGGACGAGACTATTAGCACGGCACAAGACGACGTGAATACTAATCCAGAGCTAGATAGAGCAATCAAGAATGGTTGGTCTCTCATCAGCTCATTTGGTGACAACGACCAATGGAAATTGCTTGAGGAGAAGTTCAACAAAGTCATGGAGCACTCCCAGAAAGACCCCGAGTTCGAGAATCTGATGATGGATGTTGCGAATACTGTGCAAAAGCTTTTAAGTGATCCTGACTTCTTCGACTCTTTGGACAAGAAAATACAAGAATTGCGCGAAAAAGCGAAGGAGGTTGATACGGAGTCCACCCTGCGCGCAGATGTCAACGATGCCCTCGAGCAAATGCAAACCACATTCCATTCTGTCCTTGCAGATGAAGATGTCTCCAAGCTCATCAATACATCCACCAGGATACTCAGCATTCTCTCACCCCTTGACGCCAGCACAAACGGGGAGTTAATCCAAGACTCTCTGCACGTCTTCATCCCTCTTCTCATCCAGGCAATTCAATACATCCCAATCCCACGCCTCGAAATATCTGTCCCAGAGATAGATCTCTTACTCGAGAATCTAATCATCGAGCCCGGCCGCACAGTCAATCAGACTAGCTTCCTCCCCTACAAGCTCCTCATCCAGACCTATAACGATCTGGAAATCCGCAAAGCTCACACTCTTCGCACCATTACCTCCACTACCAACACAGTCACAATCTCCATCAACGGCCTCTCCGTCCGCGCAGATGAAGTGGGCTTCTGGCTCCGTGCTCACAGTGGCATCTTCCGCCTCGCAGATGAGGGTATTGCCTCCTTCCAACTCGACGAACGCGGTATCGACATAGCCCTTGACATCGAGATTGGCAAGGAAAGGCTCGAGAAGATCCTTACTCTCAAAGCTGTCCGTGTTCAGGTCCACAAGCTGAAGTACCAGCTCCGCAAGAGTAAGTTCTCCTGGCTAGCGTGGATCATCAATCCCATTGTCCGTCCCATCGTCAAGAGGGTCATGCAAAGGCAACTTGCCAATGCCATTGCGGATGGTATTCATGCTGCTAATCGAGAATTACTATTCGCCCGCGAACGACTGCGTGCCACACGGATCTCGAATCCCCAAGACGTCCGTACATTTATCAAGGCCATCATCACACGACTGACACCAGCCGAGGACCCGGATGTGTATACTGCTGTTGGTGTGACACCCAGCAAAGGTGTTTTCAATGGCGTGTATGCACCCGGTAGCATCGTGAAGCTGTATGAGGAAGAGGCAAGGCAGGCTACTGAGCGGGTGGATGATGCGACAGTAGGCGGTGGCTGGAGGAATGAGATTTTTGATGTGCAGGTCAGTCATTATTTTTTGTCCAACCCTTTTCAACCCTTCTCATCTTCCAAGAGCATTTTGCTCCCGAGACATGTCTCACGAATCAATCTTCATTCTGGGGAAGTCATACCGACTCTGACACTACCTAGACTGCCATGATGGGACAGTAAGCCGAAATGGTGTACTTAATGATTGTATTGTTATGACCTTGAGAAGAGTGGACATGCAAGGCGAAGGCAAATGGGAACGGAACAGAGTGAAAGCGTCGATTATGAGTACAAAAGCAAGGCGCTAAGGGCATGCATTTAGCTAGGCTAGCACAAGATTCAAAGTGTAAAAGTCTGGAACAAAAGTTCTCACGCCCTTTAAATACTACTCTCGGCGCCTGCAGGTATGGTTGAAACAAGAAAGTAGACACATCACCATATATGAGACACTGGGGACCGGAGCAATGCGAGCATGAAATATGTGATACAACGAGCGCCATGCCTCGCTCAGCAAAAGAGTATGAGATGCCATTTACACACTTCTTTCCATTCTTACCATCTTCCTACACCTCCAATCACCCTACGAATGCGGCTTCTTGTCCTCATACGCTTCGGTAACATTCAGCCCCAACCCGTTCGCATCCAAGTACAGCTTATTCTTCCCACCAGCCTCTTGCAAGATGGTCGCAATATTCCTCGCGTTTTCAATTCTCCTCAAGTCCACGTAGCTCCTGCTCTTCTTGATGGCGTCACCAATCAGCTCTGCAGAACGTGCTTCACCCTGGGCTCGCACGACGGTGGCTTGCTTTTCTTGACGGGCTTTATCGACAACGAAGGCGGCGCGTTGGGCTTCTTGTTGGGCTACCTGTTTGGCTTCAACCGCGGCGGTGAATTCGGGGGAGAAGGCGAGGTGCTAGGGAAGATATGTTAGCGCTGCGCATGGCTTGGTGAGGAGGCGGTGCTTACTGTCAGGGAAACGTCATCGAGCATGATATTGAATCTTGATGCTCTTCTCGAGAGGTTTTCTCTTACTAATCTCGCAACGTTCTCACGCTGCGTGATAAGTTGGCTGGCGTTGAATTGAGCTACTACGCTCTTAAGGACTTCGTTCACGATCGAGGGTAGCACCCTCTCATCATAGTCGGTACCAAGAGTCCGGTATATCTGAGGTAGAGCATTGACTGCTGGGCGGGAGAGGACACGGCAGGTGATGTTGACCATTTGCAAGTCTTTGGTTCCGGTCAAGGAGGCGACATTTCGAGGTTTGGCGCGGACGTCGTAGGTTATGGGAGTCTCGAACCAGGGGATCTTGAAGTGTGTTCCTATGCTGCATAAGCATTTGATATTGAGGACAGATCAATTTGAAGCTGCTACCTTCATTGTATATCTCCTTCTGCACACCACCTATTCTAGTGTATTTAATGGCTCGATGACCACCGTCCACTGCAAGATGTCAGCGAAGATAGTCACAGAATGGGTGAGGAGCACCATCATACCGTTGAAGAGAGCATTGTTCACGACCAATACACCACCTCCCAGGAGTAAAAGCCCAGCAGCTCCTCCAAAGAAGTTCCGGGGGCCACCTGGTAAGCCTCCCTTTCCTTTCGCCGATGCGCTAGATAGAGTCTGCTGGACTTTGCGGAAATAATCCCTAGGGTCTTGACTCATCTTGAATATCGACAAAGGGTTTTGAAGATGCCGAGTAGTCTAGGTAGTGTAGGGAATGCGATTTGTTTGGAGAGAGCCTCGAGCTTAGAGCAATTTGAAGGAACGGAATTACGATTTTCCGAACTAGAAAGGCTAATTCTACGGTGCGGTTTAGATCGTATCGCGCATTGCCCAGAGCTCTGTGAGCATCAAGATACCTAATTTTTGTCACTGCAACCGAACAATTGCAATATCATAGACTGCCAATGAACTGCGAACAATGTTTAGTTAGAACTGCGCGCCAAAATTCCAAAACTCGCCGAGCTATCTAGATATCTCTATTCTAGGGTTTGTAGAAGAATACGAAATAGAGGAAGGAGAGATTCGTACACCATGTCAGACAAAGCTGGTAGAGTGGTGTTCATAGGTTGGTACCCGCAAAAGTGAATGCAATGAGATGTTTGCTGACCGTGTGTAGGAAATATTCCTTATGGTTAGTGACTTCCTTCAACACTCAAACTCAGACACCGATAACCTAATCAATATAGGCCTCACGGAAGAACAAATCATCGAGACCTTCAGCTCAGTAGGCCATGTTCTAAGCTTCCGACTCGTCTACGACAACGACACCGGTCGACCAAAAGGCTTTGGCTTTGCAGAATTTGCAGACACAGACTCCGCAGCATCAGCAGTCCGGAATCTCAACAATCACCACATCATGGGGCGCGAGCTACGAGTTGACTTCTCACACGTTGGGGGGAAAGACGATGCGGCACCAGCAAGCTACAATTCACAACCACCTCTGCAAGCTCAACCATCTAATGGCTATCAACCACCCATGCCAGGCAATCTACCGCTTCTACCGCCAGGCGTTGAACTTCCACCAGGCATCACTTGTCCAGACGCTATTTCCAAAACCCTCGCTACACTACCTGCGCCTCAGCTTCTCGATATACTCTCACAAATGAAAGGATTGGTGATGGGGGATCCAGCAAAAGCCACCGAGCTCCTCAAACAAGCGCCGCAACTATCATACGCTATATTCCAAGCCCTTCTTCTGCTCGGCCTCGTCGACACCAAAGTCTTGACATCAGTCGTCGAACAGTCGCAGCAGCCAGCCCAGCAGCAAGCACAGCCAATCCCTCCTCACCCGACCCCCAGCTATCAACCTCCCCCACAACAACAGCCTTACCCTCAGTACAACCAAATGCCTGGACAGATGCATGTCCCCACTCCACCAGTGCATCAGCCTTACCAACCGCCACCAGTCCAGCAGCCACCACTGCAACAGCAGCAGCAGCCTGGTCAGGAAGAGCTATTGAAGCAGGTTCTGGCTATGTCGCAGCAGCAGATCGATCAATTGCCCCCAGCGGATAGAGTTCAGATTATGGCATTAAGGCAGCAATTACGTGGGTGGTAGAAAAGAAGGGTTCGATTGGTCGAGACTTGGAGTAAGAGCTACATGCATGACATGTGGTCGTGAGGCTGAATGGAAGGGCTTTGACATCACCGATGAGGTTTAGCGAGGCGTAAGGCTATTGAACTAAAGAGTGCTAATTGGCGGACCCCTTGCAGGGCACACTGATCTAGTGTACAGCCTTGTCTGCGGTCCATAACTTCAATCCAAAGAATCTTGTCAACTACAACTTGCTAGGTTCAGTCCACTGGAATGCTAAGACCAGTGCCATCTTCTTTATAGTGTGCTAGCCTTTCGGTCAAGCTATTGTACTGGAATGTTGGAAATTGTTGCTTGCTATGAGGCTACTCAATCTGGGACAGCCACGTAACTTGGTGATAGTCATTCCGTGGTGTTCCAGATGCATTGCATACCGCCAACTGCTCATGTCCTCGGTACTCTATCCCAACCCCCGACGTCCACCTTTACCACCACAGCCTTCCCCGTCCTTGTCTCATATAGCCCCATCTCGTTCTCGATCCTCAAGCAGATATCCTTCATCTCTACTCCTGTCCTAACCTCGCCATCGCCAAGTTGCTCGACCTCCGGCATCTTCCATTCCACATTCGACGCCTTTCTCTTGAAGAAGCCGCCGTGAGATTTAGCAGCACCATTTGAAGACGCCGCTTCCGCGAGTTCTTCCACTCCAACGACACGATGCCCATCTTTCCTCATTTGCGTCTGCAACTGCTGCTCTAAAACTCGAATCACAGCAGGCTGTCGCCAGAATTCGCTGCTGTTCTGCCGGCCGTGCATGCGGACTATGGTAAGATTATCTGTGCTATAGAAACCCTCGACGCTCTCTCCAGGAAATTTCGGACCGTCACCAGATGGTCCCTTGGTATCGCCATGGGTAGGTGGTTGCAGTGAAGAGACATTTGAAGGCACCAATAGGAGCGTTGTGCTCGAAAGACCGGAGAGGGAGCTGCTATGGAGATGGGGTGTGATATGTGTCGCTAGGAGCGAAGACACGAGAGCGCTTCGGGCTTGTGCTATGTTCTGGGGAAGTGTTGCTGATGATGTTTGCGGGGTGGAGATGCTTTCAGAATAGGAGGGCAGGTCGTCTGGTGAGTACCCAGAATTTTTCGCCATGACTTGGATTATTGAGCGTTATTCTGGAAGGCAGAAACGAAGGCAGGAGGGATCTTGAGCGCCAAGAGACACGAGTTCGAGGTGGTAATACAGTGATGCCCGGGCTGAGTCTAAATTCAGCCGCCTAGCAGGGTAATAGTGAAGGCATTCAGGGTTTGAAGCTCTGTTCAAGACAAAAGGATCGTTTCGGAAAATGCGTCAGGTGCAAGGGAAGGAATTAATATGAGTAGTTCCTATACGGAAAGCAGAAAATGCCTCGTCAGGTGGAATCTGAACCAGACAAAGAAATGGATCCCGCCCTCAGCCCTCCCAAGGCTGAGACATCTGGTGCAATTTCAAGCCGCAATTAGCGACTTGTGAATTATTGAGATTTGGCTGTGTTTGCTAGCTTACTCTACGGCCTTGATGTAAGTAACAGCCTTATCCCTGAATTAAAGGTGGTTTGCATGAGATGCAGGTGGGCACAAGGTTTCCGTTGGCTAAAAGGAGGCGCAAGGCGGCTGGGAGGCTTGGCGCGGCCTTTTCTTGGGTTTCACTACATGTATTGAAGCAAACATTGTACTTACAGTGATAGCCGGATCTGTATGCTGGCATAGTACAGATCCCATTCACATGATGAGGCAAAAGCACAGCCGCAAGGCTCCGCCAGACGGGTGAGATCGTAGCGAGTGATACTTTCTTCTTTCATGTCTCAAGCTTTCCCCTAGTCAACGGTGTTTGGCAGTGATTCTTAACTCGTCTGCGTGACACTGAACATATTTAATTACAAGAACTCTCGTTGCTCTCTCTTCTCCTCCAATTTCCCCCTACCTAATAATCCCTCAAAACATCTTAATTGAGTTGCAACTAGAAACATTACTACATTGCCAGAGATACCACCGATCTAGCTAGTCTTTTATACCTCCACCAGCCCCTCTATCTCTACTTCACACTACTGACTGAACGCTATCAGCAACAACAGCCACTATGGTTTGGCGTGTTGCCGACGCGAGTGCGTACCTCGTCATCACAGGTGGTGGAATACCGGACATCAAGATCGTCAAGAAGGCGTGGGTCTATCCATGGCAGAAATGCAAGGTCGAATACATCAGCCCCTTCGACTTCGAAATCACTCTCCAAGCCATGACCATCGAGAAGCTGCAATTTTCGCTTCCTGCTGTCTTCACCATCGGTCCTGAGGATACGAATGAGAAGCTTAAGATGTACTTCAAGCTTCTGACTGGCCCATCGGGTGGGCAAGAATCGCGTCGCCAAGCGGCGACGGGTAGAAGCCATGTCCAGGATATTGTCAAGGGTATTATCGAGGGCGAGACTCGTGTCATTGTCTCGAGTATGACAATGGAAGAGATCTTCAAGGAGCGCCAAATCTTCAAGAATAAAGTGATCGAGCAAGTTCAGGCGGAGCTAGATCAATTTGGCCTCAAAATCTACAATGCCAACGTCAAAGAATTGCAAGATACGCCAGGCTCTGAGTACTTCAAATTCCTGAGTCGCAAAGCCCACGAAGGTGCATCCAACCAAGCCAAGGTCGATGTCGCCAACGCCTGTATGATAGGTGAGATTGGTGAAGCAGAAAAGCGTGGCAAGACAAAGCAAGAGATCAGCAAGATCGATGCCGAGACTGCAGTGCTTGAAACCAAGCGCAAATCTGAGAAGGCCAAGGCAGACGCAGAGCTGACCACCACTCAAACGAAGCTCAACACGGGTATCAACCTCGTCAATATTACTGCCACTCGCCAAGCTGAAATCAAAGACGCTGAGTTGCAAAGAGATGTCCAATTGAAGCGTGCTGAGATGGCGAGTTCCTTCTCGGTATTTTCACTCTTTCCACGCTAACGATCCGACCAGGAACTGGAGCGTATGAGAGCTACAGATCTTGTTCAAGCAACCATCAAGAAGGAATCAGCTCAACAAGCCGCCGAAGCCAAGCTCTACTCGGAGACCAAGGACGCCGATGGTCTGCGCTACAAGCAGAAACAAGACGCAGAAGCACAGCTCTACTCCGAAACAAAACACGCTGAGGGTACACTGATCAAGGAGCGTCAAGACGCAGAGGCACACTACTACCGTATCGCCAAGGACGCAGAAGCCTCGCTGTACGCCGAGAAAAAGTCCGCTGAGGCCGTGACAGCGAGGGCTGAGGCCACATTCTTTGCCAAGAAGAAAGAAGCCGAGGCTATGACTGAGATGGCCAAGGCATACGGCCATATGTCTGATGTCATGGGTGGTCCTCAGGGCCTGTTACAATACATGATGCTCCAAGATGGCACCTACGAGAAGCTGGCGAGGGCGAACGCCGAGGCGATCAAGGGGCTTGAGCCCAAAATCACTGTCTGGAATACTGGAGAAGGTTCTTCCGGTTCGAACGATGGTACTGGAGCGATTCGGAATATTATGCAGGCTCTGCCACCATTGCTCTCCACGATAAACGATCAAACTGGAATTTCACCTCCTGCTTGGCTTGCACAGATGGGTCAAGTATTGTCGAAGGGGAAGCAGGTCAATGGCACGTATGTCAACGGACAGGCTAATGGTCATTGAAAGGCTTAGTGGATGATAGGCGTTCAATTGTCGTTGGTATTGATGCATAGGGATGATACCCAGGAGGGGCGGTCATCTGCTTGCTTATAGATTAGTGTTCGATTGATAATTAATGCATGGAAAGCTACCATAGACAGGAAATTCCCACTAGATTCGTAGTTTAGGATAATCATGTCAACCACTGAATCGTAAGAGACTGGAACAGAAGTAATGCACAGAGAGCCTAGGCGACTAACCCTTCTTTTCTGGTGTCAAAAATCCATTCACTCTCGTCACCTCGATACATCCCGTCCCGCTCCTGCTCCTCAACTTCCTCAACCCATCATGAAGAGATACTTGTTTTCGAGACGCGATTTATATACGTCTTTGGAATTACTTTATCCGTGACTTCTTCAAATTGCTCTCGAAAACTTTACCTCAACCTCACACAGACCATATCAACGCCTCTATCTAAGTCACTCGAAAGCCTCTCATCCTATTATTCACCCATCGATACGTCTTGATCGCCATCAGCTGTGGCCTCTACACCATATCTATCGGAATCCCTCACATACCTCACACTCAAGTGCCTTATTGAGCACCGCCAGACGTTCCACTAATACCACCATGGCCTACAGCTTCTTCAGTATCCCTCCCGAGGTGCGTATCATCATCTACGAGGTCCTATTCTTGAGTCCGCTTGAAGCAAATATCGTTACACCGGATCCGGAACGCACACGCAAAGCCAATGGACTCGAAGACCGAGCGCTACATTTGACAGAGAGTCTCTCATTGCTGTGCACCTGCCAGCAAATCCACGAGGAGGCATCGACAGTGCTCTATGGCAGGAACGTCTTCACTTTCGACGATAGACCGCACGGCATGAAGATATATACAATTCCAGGGTTTCATCGCTCTGTTCGTTGGTGCGATTTTACAATGATGTACTCATTTTTGAGTCTCACTGGAAGCCGCAACCGTCGCAAGATCAAACACCTTCGCCTGTCTTTCTCTGGACTCTACTTCATCCTTTACCCTGACGAAGCCCAAGCGATGGGATTGATCAAGAGCACTCGTAGTCTTTGCTCTGCTGCGAATTTTTTGGGTGATGCATTAGATCTGCTGTCACAACATCACGAGCTTGCCACGGTATGTGTGATACTACTTGACGCCTCTCCCTCTCCAAAATGCTGACCTACGAGCGTTCCATAGGTAGAGATTCTCATGGAAAACGAGAGCAAACCACCAGAGATCAAAGGTTCTATAATATTCATGGTGATGTTTTGGGGGAACAGAAAGCTCATTGAACGACTTTGCGCACTGAAAGGCATCTCTCACCTGCAATTTCCGACTGCCGAGAACCAGAGGGTTCTACTTGAGCAAGGCAAATTCGACAACGTGGACGAACGTCGTGTTTTAGAAAAAGCATATCCTCGCTTTCTGAGACTGAAAGCAACGATGGAAGCTGCAGATCCCGAAGAGAGAAGCAGGAGCGAAGACAAGTGGGATGAGCCAACCAAGTACGGCTTTGACAGCAATCCAACCAATCAAATCAGTGGAGAAGTCGAGCAGTGGGAGCCGGAGGACTGAATGCTACATGCCCATGCCCAACGAATTTGTGCAAGGCATCGAGAGCCGGCCCAACGGCTAGATCGATGGAGGATGCTAGAGCGATTAGGAGTGGCATGACCCATAAACGGCCGAATTCGTGAGCACATGAGGAAGAATGGCTCTATCAGGGGTCGAAAGGGTTCAAAATCTCCAGGTCCTGCATTTCAAATGCATGAGATTGCTTTGGATAGTCATCAAATGTGGAAAAGCCAAAGCGATTTCATACTGTCCACAGTTCCAACGTATTGTTAGCAGAAATATACCAATTATGGATGAGGCTGCTTGGTGCTGATGCTTTCACGCACGAAGTCTTACAAAGGTACTGAGCAAGCCCACCGCACTTCGAGACATGCAGTCTCTCACTAATTTCTGTTGGAATCCTGAATGGGTGCAAGTTGTTCATTCAGAAGGTTCTATGCTGTGGGAGCTATCTAGCGAGTATGCCAAGGCGCTAGGCCATATGCCAACAGTTTCGACTTCTTCACCATGCAATCAACCTCTAATTCGAACAGATATCACTGATGTGTGGCAATCTCATATCCCGATCTCACGGTCGCGGGAGATCTGCGGGCGGGTCCTGGCCGCTGGGTCGGCCTAGCCCAAACGCTAATGCAGGTACAAAAAGATTGGTTGAAAGGCAATTTCGTTTTCAGGGTCGAAGCTTGCCCCAGCTTTTAGACTACATAAGGTCACTCTATAAGCAGAATTGGCATTGAAAGACATAAAGAACGTCATTAAAGTGGTGATCGCATCTATTGAATTTCTATTTGATCATATAGCATGACTACACATCGAGAACGACAGTCCACCACGATCCGCATCCACACCAGTCCATCTCCTGTCATCTCCACAAGTGCCACCTCATCATCCCCAGATCACGTCATATTCACATTGCTGTGAAAGAAGCCTTAAATTATTACAACATCAACCAGGTGGTAGTAGAATTAGAACACAGAGACGACTATGGCGCCCGGCATGAAAATCGAACCACGTAAAATAAGTAACTGGGTATCACCCAATGCACCCCCATAAGGAGAGACCGTCTAAAGCACACGGCTGAAAAACCGTCAACAAAGTCATCACACGCAAAACACTCCCGTAATTTTAAACGTTTACAGGAGGTAAGCAGCGAGACCGAGCAGAGCAGCGAGGCTGACGCCAGACGCGGCCATCTTGTTGGCAGCACCAGTGAAGGGAACGGCCGACTTGGCAGGCGCAATAGAGCCAGTGGGGGCAGCAGTGCCAGCTGGGGCCGAGGCAACTGAGGTGGTGCTGTTCGCAAAGGTGGGCGGCACAACTGGCGCTGGCGCCACGGAGGCGGGGGCAGTGCCAACGGGAGCGGCGGACACTGGGACGCTGGCGACTGGGGCGGCGGTGACTGCGGGTGCGGTGGTGGCGACCTCAACGGCGGATGAGGCAATTGGCACGGACGCGACGGGGGTAGCGGATACGGGGGTAACGCTGACGACGGGAGCGCCGGACACTGGGGCGCTGGCCACAGGGGTGGCGCTAATGACGGGCTTGGTTACGGTGCAAGGGCAGTTGGTGATTGTGAGGGTGGTGGCCTGGAGAGAGAAAGCGCGTTAGCTGGATGATCGTAAAGAAGTGTGGAGGGGCGCGATTTGAGGTCGCGTGCGCGTTTTTTTTCTACATACCTCAGTCACAACGTAGGTTGACGAGGCGTGGATAAAAGAGGTTGCGTCAGGGCAGAAGGTGGTAAAAGCAGTGACGATCTCGGTCGTGTACTCGATGGTGCCATTATTCCAGGCAGATGCACCGGCAGCGAGGGCGAGAGGAGCAGCGATTATTGAGTAACGCATTTTGATGGTTTGGTATTAAGTACTAAAGAGAGTGGTGGATTTGCGAGAGAGTTGGTTTATTATTAAAGAGCGTATGTAGTTTATTAAAAGAGAGAAATCGGCGATAACCGGTGTGCTGATGTTCGAAGAGAAGATGGATGAAAGAAATCAACAAAGGGTGGAGCCATAGAAATTCTTTTGAAGGGTCCCGGTCGCGAGGCGAAATTCCCTAAACTAAACAGGTCAACAGCCAATTTCGGGTCCTTTCGTCGCGCTACTTGAGAATTCTGTGAGTCTAAAAGCCTAAGATTCTGCTTTGTCTTGATCCACGCAATCATTAATGGTGCGGGTACCTGCAGAAGCGCTGGCTGTCGCCATTCTCAGCTAAAGCAGCGACTTGAGCTTCATCACAGCCTTACACGACCCATTCTCCACCTTGACTGGAAGACTGATCCCGCCCGGAGATAGAAACGCACGCGACTATGAGCTTTTTTTGTACAGAGGCAGAAATGTGAGCTGATTGGCTACTTCACTCCGTAAAGCAATGCAATCGCTGGCCTATCATGTACACAGACCCTGCTACGAAGTATGGACGAGTAAAAGCAGCAAGGGAGGCTCCAGAACTTCAGCTTCAGGAAGCTTCGAGCATACGTGCATAAAGTAATGGCTCGATATACTCGACCTGCATGCTACCTGCTACTAATGATGGGCTCGGCCGGTTTATCCATTTCTAGATAAGGCCAGGGACCGCTTCAACCTCGGAAATAAAGCTTTTGCTACGAGGTCATGTTTTAAAGTATTGGAAAATGGTTACCGTAGCCAAGCCGGCCACCGTACACCAAAACTCGCCTTTTCTAATGTTCGAATCTTCCCTATAATTAATTAGATATCGATAATGTAGCGAATAAATACAGCCTTAAAATTTAAAGTCCTATGATATTTATATATAATAAGTAATGTTCATGATTACCTAAGTTTAATAATAATATTTACGTAATTACTACCTAGAAGGGTTTACCCCTTGACTACTCGTACCCTCTAACTACTCACCCATAGGGCTAATGCCTGGAAGCCGCCTAGAGGGCGCCCTAGTCCTAATCACTTTCGCGGCAAGTATAGTCCCCGGAACTTCCCGAATTGTTGCCCGGAGGACGAATTTCTAGGGTGTTTTTTAGGGGTCGAAGGGTCTTCCGGGGTTCAACCCTACGGGACGAGCGGTTAAGAGGTACGAGTAATTAAAGAGTAAACCCTTCTAGAAAAGAAAAAAACAACTCTATACACGTAAAATTACACACATTGATTTTATATATATAGACTCAAGATTTTCGCCTATAAAGCCCCTTAAACTATATAATTAATTAAGCGCTATAATTTAATATTTATTTAAACTATTATTCGCGTTATAAAGATCTCTATTTCTACGGTTTAATTAATTATCGGCGAAAATAATAATAAAGACGCGTCTTTTATAGAGTTTATAATAGTTTATATTACGACGTATATTAATATCGAAGAGTTTATAAAGATTAACCCTAAGAGAAAAGCGAACGCGTTTTATATAAATTATTTATATCGCGCTTTTCGAGGGGTAGCCGAATAAATATTATTTTTTAATATTATAATTATATCTTAACTCCCCGCCGCCTTAACGGAGAAGACCTTTAAGAATTATAGAAGAGAATTATAAATTATTAAAAATATTTATAAATCTTTAAGAAATAATTTAGATAATAACTCTAGTACTTTTAAATATAAATAAATTTAATAATAGTAATAAATTACCGTACCTCCTTAGGGTTCTCTTATTTAGTTTATATTATTAAATAATACTAGCTCCGGCCTAGAGATACCGATTATAATAAAGAATCTCCGGATTCGAGTATATATTTTATTAATAATAGTACGGGTGTTCCGTAATCTTACTTCGGTAGAGTTACGCGCCCGTATTTAATATATAGCGAGCTACGCTTCCCGTCTACGATTTATATATATTACGGATACTCTACTACTAAAAAGTAGCGACCTAGAACTATATACCGAAAAGATAATAAATAGGGAGCGACTTATATATAATTAGGAACTTTAAGTTATAATATATAACGATAGAGCCTATATAATAAAGAATATTTATAGGGTAGTTATATATAGGGTCTTTATAATTATAGTGAAAATAGAATTAAAAGAGATAACCGGGCCTCTTTTTTAAAAGAACGCGGCGAGTTACCCGAAGGCGACTATTATATATATTATATAATTTACTAGGGTTAAGAGGGCTAGGCGAAAATTAAAGATATTTTTAATTCTCGCTTTCTCGTCCCTATAGGACGCGAACCGGGTTATAAACTAAGGACTCGTATAAAACGGGCGGCGAAGTTTATACGAATACTATAAACTAAAATATAAACTAGTATAGTATACTAGATATTAATAATATAAATATAAAGGAACCCGGTATAGGGTGTAAATTAAATATACTTATTATATTAGAATTTACTTAGGGAGCGAATACGCCGAAAGATTTTAATTAATATTAAAATATCGTTATATCCTCTATAATAGGATTTACTAGGTATTTAACCCCGAATACCCTATTAGAGAATAGGAAATTCTAAGGATAAAAGAAACTAAAAAGAATAAACTAGCCCGATATTATATTACTAGAGCCTAGACTAGAAATAAATTTATTTTAAATCTCGAAGACGTCGCCTAGGACGAAGAATATTCTCCCGGATTTAAATCGGAGCCGGATAAATTTCTAGAAAATCTAGAGACTTAGTTTAACTCTAAAAAATTAAGGGGTAAAACGCGCTAACCCGAAAATAAAAAGAATGTAATTTAAATATTAATAAACGCGCCTAAATAATTAATAAACGCGTTTTAATAAATAATATCAGCAATTTAGGAAACCCCGATTTTTACACATTTTATACCGAAATTATATAAAATACTAGAAATACGTATCTACTTATGTCCCGTATTCTAAGTATATTATGCACCGATATTACACCGATTTAATAACTTTTTTTTTTGACTTTAACTTTTAAGAGTATCTAGACTAGGGCCCCTATATAGGAATATAATTATCTTACTAAATCTATTTTTAGCCTAGATTCCGAATTTTTAATTAGATTTTTACTAGCGTTGCCCTATAGGGTTATAAAGTTATTTTTAGGATTAAGTTTAGCGCTCCCGCGTAGACCTTAACTCTAACTTAAAAATCTTGGCGCCAAGACTTACTAAGGCTACAAAATACGCATTTTACACCGATTAAATAACGATTTTATAAAACTATTTTTCCGGATTTACCGATATAAGTAAATTATTTATAACCGAGATTTATTTTAAAAGTATTAATATAATTTATTATTAAAATCAGCCTTTAGCCTTATCGAAGGAGTTATTATTATAAATTCTTTAACTAGTTAAGGCCGTATTATAATATATAGGAGATATAGTTTAGTTTAATTTTACTATTTAATATACTACTAGATCGTATATATATAGATTTAAATATTATTCGGTAATATAAAGTATATTAACTAGTCGAGATATAGAATAGGTTTATTTTAATATATAGGAAAAAGAGTAGAACTATACGCGCGATAATAATAAATAAATATACGTCGGATTAATTTTAGCCTAGATTTAGATTAAATTTAAACTAGATTTAACCTAGATCTAGGCTAGGGCTAATCCGAATACCGAATTCGAGTTATATAATATTATAAATTAAAAGAGTATAAAGGCGTTATAAATATAATTAGAAGCGGCGGTTATTTATTAAAACGAGTTTAATAAAGGGTAAACCGAGATAAATTTTATAAAAAATAGATTATAATATCTTTATTTATAAACTAAATACTTTTATTTCTACTAGCGAAATATATACCGAAGGAGCGCTAGATAATAAAGATTAATTTAAGAGTTTACTCCTTTTTTTATTTAATTCTATAAAAGTAGTATCTCGAGAACTTTTATTTAATAAATCTTTTACCTAGTTTAAAACCTCTAATTCTCTTTCTATTAATTACTATTAATAGAGTTTATACCCTAATTATAATCTATCTTTATATTATACCCGTTACTCTCGTTATTATTATTAGCTATTATATAGTTATAGTACTATTATTAAATAAGAGCCCGGGGTATACGTATTATTAGGCGGTATAATAAATATATTATCGCGGACGGTGATTTTTTATAAATATATAGTTATTATATCTATTTTATAAATTAGTTTACTACCTTAATATCTTTCGTTATAAAGTTAAAATTATAAATAATATTATATTAATCCTAGTCGATAAATTTATTTACGTAATAATATTCTTCTCGTTTAATAGGTATTATATACGTACTCCGGATAATATCGTATATTTCGAAGAAACGATAATTATATAATTCTCGGGGTTTTTTCGTTTTATTAGCTAGGATATACTCTACTTCGAATATTTTATACGTATTATTAACTCTCCCGTTATTCTTTAATCGATATAAAATAATTAATATATTAATATATACCCTATATTTACCTTTATCGTTTAGTCGTTTATAGTCGTAAATATTAATAATTAATTTAAGCCGGCCGATTATTATATAAAGGGCCTTTTACTCGGTCTCGCCTTAACTTTATAAACGAGTCGCTTCGTTATTAATCTAGATATAATTATTATAAGATTTACCGGTAGAACGAAAATTAGGGGTATAATAAATTAATCTCTTTATAAATCGCCTTAAATTCCGGCTCTCTTTATTATTACGAACTTAATATATTAATAATTAATATATAAAAATATATATATCTCCCGCTTAACTAGGATCCGTTTCTTATCTCTATTAATCTTTAATAAAGCCCGGATTTTTATTCTATTTTTTACGGCTCTCTTATATAAATATCGTTATAATATTAATAAAATCTTTAATATTAAAGTAAAAAGCCCTCGCTACTATAGTTATTAGGCGATAATAATTAATATCTAATACCTATATATCGTAATATAGCGGCGTATCCTTATTAAGAATAAGTATATATTTATTTAAATCTAATTTCTCTCGATACGGCCGGGTATTCTATTATTCTATTTTATTATTAGGAATAACGGTAGGTTTAGCGGAAAGTATTACTATAACTTCCTATATAACCCTTATATTATAATATATAATATTATACCGTAGTAATTACGTCTCGAATTTATTAATTTTATTTATCCGTAAAAAGAGTTCTTTAAAGAGAAATCTATAAACCGCCTTTTTATAATAAATATCGAAGTTCTAGGTACTTTTATATCTTCGAATATATTTAATATAATATATTATCGCGTATAGTTTTAATATATTAAAATACCGATTAATAGGGTCTTTTAAATCTAGGTCCGAAGTATTACTCGGCCGGTATTTATAAAAAATTACCTTTAATTTATAAATACGGTAGAGCGCGTACTATATATATTATAAAGTATCGCCGTTATAAGACGTATATTAAGTAAATATAATAAAGTTAAATATAACCTACGCGTAATATAGGGTAACCGGTACGCGTTTAATAAATAAAGAGATAACGACGGTTATTAATTATTATAATACCGCTTTCTATTTATTATTACTTTATTACTTTACTTTACTAAAGTTCTTAAATAATTTTAACCCTACGAAACTTAGTATTTAACAAGAACGGTAATTTAATTTAATTTTTATTATTAATTACTTTAAAGATTTTTTCGGCCTAACTACCTCTTTTATTATCTATTTAATAATTATAAAAACCACGTAGTCTTTAATTAAATCCCGAATCTAGTTAATTAATTTTATAATAATTCCTTTTAAAAGTTAGTATAATATATTAATAATAAAAATAGTATAAATATTAACTAGATAATAACGCTAGGCGAAGTTTTTAATATCGTAGATAATTATTAAATCTTTAGTAAGGTCGGGATCTCTCCTTTATATATTTATTCTTTAATATATATATTCGTAGGTCCGCGGCTCCTATATCCTAATTAACTCCCCTTATTTATTAAACGGGATTAAATATATTAAATACTAGCGATTTTATTTTACCTTTATTATTAAAATTTACTTTAAATAGTCGGCTATAAACGATATAATTATTAGATAATATCTTCGGGGTTAATTATCCGCGTATATAATATTAATCTCTTATATTACTAGGTCTTTAATTATTTTAATTACTTTAGTATATTATTTAAATAAATAATAATAATTATATATACACTAGAGTATACGCCCTAGCGCGAGATAATAGATATTTAATCGTATATAATTACCGAATTCCTTTCCGTTCTTAATATAAAGAATTAAATCTAGGAGAACTAGGCTAGGTCGTTTCTAGGCTTTATATATTATATAATCGAGGTTCCCGATAATTATATATATTAACTAGAAGGAAAGATCGCTATAATATTAAATTATTATTATCTTATCGGACGATAATATAAAAGGGATAATAATACCTTTAATAAAGATCTATAACTATATTTCCTATTATTAAATATTAATATATATTTTATTAACTACCTTATTATTACTATCGTTCGTAATCTTTATAAATATATATACTAGATTATCTTTAAACGGTTTATAGCCGAGGAAAAAGCGGATAACTTTAATAATATTATAATAATATAATTTAAAATATAAATTATTAAAATAGTTAATCTCGCTAGGTACGCGGAGATTATTAATTATTTAACTATTATTATATATACCCTATTAAATATTATATTCTACTAGTTACTAATATTATTCTATATTACGGAAAATTACCTCCTCCTTTTAATTTACCTTAATTTCTATAGATTTAAAATATATATTAATACTCGTTTTAATTATATAATATTCGGAAAATAAGTAGGTAATAATTTAATTAATTTTATTACCGAACGGGTAGTAGATATCTTTTACTACTATTAATTATAAAGTATTTCATCGATATTTTTAATATTACGCGCGATCTAGTTTTATATATATTATTATAATAACGCCGGCGTCTCGCCCTATAAAATCGGTAAAAGATTTTATATAAAGGGAATTAGATATAAATAAAAGGCTTCTAAAGAAAATAAACGGTATAATCGCGGAGGAAAGTACTATAGCCGGTTCTAATATATTTATCGAAGTAGACGAGGGCCTAGATAAATTATTAATATATTTATATAAACTCCTAAATAATAATATCTTTATTATTATCTTTATTAGTCCCTAAATACTTAAAAGGCGGTTTATTTATATTATAATAAATAGTATAGAATTCTACTAGTTAATCCGTATCTAATCTACTACCGCTAGGCGCGGGTAACTCTTAAAGTTAAAAGATTTCGTATTAAACGAATATAAAGCCCGTTTAATTCTTAATAGGGTTAAAGATATTTACTAGTTTCCTACGTTTAAATTAAGGCCCTTTATATATATTTAGATATCGTAATAAACCCGAATAATTCTTCGTTTAAAAGAAATTATATTAACCGTACTATAATCGTTTTATTACGTACTTCGCGTTATTTAATATTAGAAGTAAAAAGTTTAAAGAAAGAATATTTATCCGGAATATAATTTTATAAATCTATAAATAAAGTTATTATTTTAAACTCGGACGCGTTTAGGTTAAATTATTAAAATTTATTTAAATCTAAATTAAATCTAGGCTAGATCTAGGCTAGATCTAGATTAAATTTAAATAAACCTTAACCCTAAATTACTTAAATAAGAAATTAATATTAAAATTAATATTTTATAAATATTAACGTCCTTTACCCCGTAGGTCTATAGTATTAATTTTTATTTAACTAAGATAATTACGCTAACGATAATATTCGGGCTATAAACTCGATATATATTATAATAAAACTATTTAACTTAAATAGACGATACCGAAAGATTTTACTATAATAGATTTATATATAATTTTAATAGTTTTAATATAAATAATATTCGTTCTATAAGTAGAAAGGGTTAGGGAAATATATATAACCGACGTTAAAGATAATAATTAAATAGATTAAGAATTTTAACGTAAAATTATAAACGGTATAAAATATTAATATTCGAAATATTTATTTTAATATAATTTTCACGGTATTTAATTTATTAAAAACGATATTCGTGGATTTAATAATACGAAAGTATATAAATCTTTTAAAACTCGACTAGATTAAAGGTCTTATTATATAGATATTATATTATCTAATATCGATCTCTTTTAATACTCTTTTACTTCTCTTTTATTAAATAATATATAAATATTATTTCTTAAAGTAGAGCCTTAAGTATACCGGGTAAACCTCGGATAATTTAATATCCACGTAACTTTATATTAGGAGACGAAATCTCGAGAATTATACCCGTAAAAACTAACGCCTAAATTCTTAATTTATAGGTTTTAACTAGATCTAGGTTTAAATCTAGATATATTTATTATATAATCTATTATACTTTATTAGAATTAGTAATTATAGTTATTATATATATTATTATACCCTTTTAACTATATAATTATTATTAAATTCATTTATTTATTATTATTATAGTATTATAATAACTCCTTCTATTATTTAATTATAACGGAAAACTATTCAAAAATAACTAGACTCTTATATATATAAAAGGGGTATATATACCGATTTATTATTATATTATTATCGTTGTATTTTAATAAACTAAAGAGTTTATAAAGTAGTATTACTTTATAAATAATAAATTTAAGAATTAATTAAACCCTAAAATCGCGCTTAAAGATAAGAGAGTCCGGTAGAATTAATATTTAATAATTAAATTTAGCGATTAAATCTAAATCTAAAGCTATATAAATTTCGGCGAAAAAAAATATATTAGTATTATTATTTACTAGGGAAGCTCTAATAAACCGTTAAAGATTAAATATAAACCTAGTAGTATACCGCCTCCGGATTTCTAAAGTTAAATAATAATAATAGTTAGTTCGAGTAATCTTCGTATTAAATAAGAACCGAGAATTATTTTTAATCCTTTTCTACTTCGCTCGCTTAAAGGCTTCGAGGTCGACTATATATTAAATTATTATATACTAGGGAAGTTCGTATATAAAACCCGGTTTTTTAAAATCTCCTTATATTTATTATTTAAAGAATTTAATATAGTTTATTTATAATTCTTACTACTTTAAGATTATCTAGTATCTTACGATCTAATAATAAACTTAAGCTTTAATTACCTTATATATTATACTATAAAGAGATATTATACTAGTATTTTAAAAAATAATAATTTATAAAATACTATTTAATATTTCCTAGATAAAGGTATAAACTCGATGAAAATCGAGGTTATTATAAATAATAACTTTAATTAATTATATCCCTTATCCTTTAATATTTAATTTAATTTAAAAGATAGATTTATTTTTATTAGGACTTTAAATTTATTTTTTTCCTCCTCCGTTCTAGTCTTTTTTAAATATTTAATATATTATAAATAAAAGTCTATTATCGCGCCGGAGGGAGCCCGAAAAAGACGAGTTATTATAAAAATTAATACCGAAAATATATTTATATTTACTTATTAATTCTTATTTTCTTTATTTCGAGATTAACCTCTCTTCTTTATAGTTTCGAAATATACCCGTTCTTTTAATACCTTTAACGAGGATTTAATCCTTCTATTAATAACGAAAAAATAAAAGCGCCTAACGAAGTTCTTAGGCCCTAATAATAATAAAGATTATTTATTACTACTACCGCCGAAATAAACTTTAAAGAAATCGTTAACTAAAAAACCTTATTAAAAATCTAAACCTTTAAAGAAGTCCTCCGAGTAATTATATTAAAAGAATAAATTCTTAATTAAAGAATCCTCGGAATTAATTATTAATAATAATAAAAATAATAACGCGGATAAAGAAAAGAAAATAAAGTTAATTATAATATAATAATTAATCGATATCTTCTTTAAGAGTATTATATTTATTAACTACTTTCCTCCTAACTTTAAAAAAATTAATAATAATTATTTATACGAATATATTCACGATGAGATATAGGAACGCGTTATTATATTCGCGAAAATCGCCTACCTTAATAATTTTCGCGGTAATAATAAAATAACGATTCTTAGAATACTAAAATTAATCTATTACTAGTAGTAACTCTATATATTTATAGTTATACTATTCTATAAAGGCGACTTCGGATAATTTAATATTATTATCGGAGACGAAATAAATTTAGGTAAAGTAAAACCTCTTAATATATTTTTTAAATTTCGCGATTAACTTTATTTATTTATAGACCTTTAAAGTTATAAATTCCGCGGTATTCTATTTTTAATTATATTAAAAATAAATAGAGATTTAACGAGAGTAGAAGGAGTAATTAATAAAGTTTTAATACTACCGCGAAAATACTCCTACGGGCTCTAAATATCCTATAAATTAATAATTCTATAAATATTTATATTAATTAGACTCGGAAGCTTTTTATATTAGGTTAGTTAATAAATCTATACTATTCTTTATCCCGCCGGTTAATTTTAATATTTAAAGTATTAAAATATTATCGGTAATCGATTTCGAGGCCTTAAAGGTACGATTTATAATTATTTATTATAGCGCCGACTTTAGCTATTAAATAAATGTATAAACGAAGAAAGAATTATAAACGGTATATAACCCGAATAACTCCGACGTAAAATTATTAAAAAGTATTAAATTTATTAACGCCGCGTAATATAATCTCCTAAACGAAGTAAATACTTTTATATTTATATTTACTTTATAGTAGTTATAGTTAACTATTAATAAAATCTTTAATAAAGTATATAAATACTCCTTTATAAAGAATAGAAAAAAAGTAATTAAAGAGGAAATTATCGAGTCCACCGTTTTTTATACGGGTTCGCGATTATAAATAAATATAATAGGGTAAAGAATCTAGGTAAAGGTCTATAGAATTCTTTTTAAATAATAAAGAAAACTCGCTTTAAATATCGCTTCTAGTTTATAACTATATCCGGAATAATTATTAACTCCGATCCACTAGATATTATAGCCCTAATAAATATTATATACGATATTTTCTAGAATAATTTTAAGTATAAATATTACCCCTTTAAACGAGCCGGCCTAAAGATTCTTATTAATATTATTACTAAATATTAAGGTTTAAATAATCGACTATAAAAATTCGATAATATAATAAATATATTCGGGAATTTATTTCCTAAATTCTTAATATAGCGGTATAAGAAGAGTAATTAAAAAGATTACGACCTTATTAAGTTTAAAAAACTCTACCGAAATATCTTTAAAACTAGTTTTCCTTATAATTATAAGATATATTACGTAACCCTCGTCGCCCGCTAGAAGGCCTTAATAATAAAGAAGCTCGTAGAACGGTAAATTTACTAAGACGATAATTAATATAATATTATATTTATATAGAATCGTCTCGACCGCCCGACTAACGTTAACGTTAACTAGGTATTTATAATAATACGGCTCCTCTATTTATATAACTATTTACCCTATCTCTCCGTCTCTTTAACTATATATAATTAAAAATAAATTAATAAAGAGATCGAGAACCGGTATATAAATAAGAATAATAGTCGGATATTAGAAAACTATATCCTAAATAGGGACTATATAATACTTAAAAAAATATCCTTTAAACTTAAGGTTATCGCCTCCCTTTTTAAGAAATATAAAGAGGTAAATATATTAATTATATTCTTATTCACCGAGATAATTCTAGTAATAGAATAAGTAAATTCTTTTTTTCTTTAAAATCTCCGATATAAAAAAGCCTGAACTCGCTTTTTTTAATTTATTAAATTTAATCTTCTCTTTTTTAATTAATTCTTTTATATTAATATTCTTTTATTATAATATATCCGAAAGGAGATTAAATTTAAAATACGAATATTCTTTGGGATTAATAAAAAGAGGGACGCGGCTAAATATATATTTATATATAAAATTAATAATAATAGTATATTACTAGAGAAGGATAAGCCTAATATTTTAATTAAATTTATATATTAAATAAACGTAGGTTTAAATCTAACCCGTATAATTATAATTATTCTATATAAGCCCCTCTACTCTATCGGGATATATAAATAAATACCGAAAAAAACGTATCGGATAAGATAAAAAGAGAAAGTATTTTATTATATATTAAATATTAATACCGAAATCGAGAAATATATAGACGTAAAATATAAATCGAAGATAAATTTTAGAGAGGACGCGTTAAAAATTATCGGTATAATAAATATAAAAGGCGTAGGAGGCGCCGACGGAGGTAATAATATTAGAAGGAGTAATAATACTAAGAATATTAATAATACCGCGGCGTTTATTATTAATATAGAAAATATTATTTAAGAGGGTATTATATATATTAGAGGGAAAAGTAATTAAAGTAAATAAATATAAAAATAAACCGCCGTTAATTAGGTTAAACCTTCCTATATTTCTAAACTACTAGATATTTAGATTTAAATAGGAGTTAAGAAACCTATTACCCCTCTACGCGCTTTTCTATATAATAATATTTATTTTTTATATAATAATACTTATTATAACGTGTTATTATCGCTTACGATTCTAATCCTCTACTTTATTATATTTAGGAACGATAATAAAAAACCGAGTATTATATTTAATTTAGATTTAGGCCTAGATCTAGGTTTAAATCTAATCTAGATATTCTTTAAATACCTCTTAAATTTAACCTAGATTTTATTTAATCCCTAAACTCGCTATTAAAGACCTACGCTTTTAATACTTTAATTATATCTACCGCTATTTAATATAGTATTTAATTATATATTCTTTAGCCTCCTCTCGGATTTACGATCGATATAAAACCCCGGAAATTAAGGGTTATTAACGAAGATCTTTAGAATAATAATAGAAAAGGAATATTAATTTATAAAAATATTATTTAATATATTTATAACTTCTACGAGGAAGAAAAAAATATCGTCTTTTTAATTATTAAAGAATATACTACCCTCGACTTAAAGATATAAATATATAGATTATATTATTAATTAAAAGTAAAAGGTACTAAAGATCCCTAATTCCGAGGACGATAAAGAGGAAGATAATAACGGGGCGAATAATACGTAAACGGTATTAATATAAAACCTACCTTTCGAGCTCCTCTACTAAATAACTAATATATAATACTTTTAGTATTCGAATAAGGTAGTTATTAATAATAAGATACTATTTATACCTTAAAGCGGGTAGGTAATAATAACGGCTTTATTATTAATAAAACTCTTAAACCCTTCAGGCTCTTTATACTTTAATTTTATTTATATTAAAATTAATAATACCTTTATTAAACCTCCCTATAAATTTATAATATATATTTTTACTCTTAACCCTTTTATTTTCCCCCCGCGGTTAATACCGAAAAAATCTATAATTAATATTTATATTATAAGTATCGGAGTAGATAATTAGAGATTATTACTAGTTAAAGCCGCCCGGCCCTTATAAACCACGATTATAAACGATATGAATAACGATTCCCTATTAACGGAGCGAGTATTATTATCGTCGCCGCCGCCTTTATTTTTACTTTATTTATTATTATCCTCGCCTCTATTTATACCCTCTTTTTAATTATTATTATCCTCGTTATTTTAGGAGTTATCGTTAGCGTAGCCCTTATTTAAATTTTAAATTATATCGCCGCTCTAAATTACGGAAGCGTAGGAGAGGGTTTACCCTCTTAATTATTTTAAAATAAACGGAATATTTTACCGATAATTAACGACCGCGAGTTAATTATTATTATTATCGAAAAGGGTCTCTAAAGGCTAAGTATACGAATTTAATATAAATATAATAATATAGCCCTTATATCGACTAGTATAATTAAATAGCGTAGAAACTTATTTAATAGTATAAACGGAAGAAAAGCGTAAACCTAAAATACTATTACTATTTATATTTATACTCTCGACCGCGTTAAATTTAATTATTTAAAAGACCGCTAGTTCTTTATTTAATATTACTAGTATAATAATATAAAGAAAATTATATACTTTAAAATAACACCTAGTTTTATTATTAATAATCTTTTATTAATTAATCGGGATAAGTTAAATCGGAGTTAATATAATTTCGATTCGGGCTACGAGATCGTTAAAGAAAATCAGATATTATTAAACGTACTCTTTATAAATTATAATTATATACTCGTAAAGGAATATAACGAGCTTAATTATATTATTAGTAATACTCTTAATATTTAATAATTTCGTATTAAATATTATATTACCTCGAATTTTCTCTAAAAACTTTATTATAATAATATCGAAGGGGAGACCTAAAATACGGACGGTATAATAAATATTATACTTATTATTATTAGGGGTAAAATATACTTTATATTTAAAGAGGTTAAGGAATTATAAATTCTTTACTCTAACTTCTCGCCGGTTAATTTTTATAATTTAATAATATTTCTTAGGGTCGAAGAACTCCGTACTTCTCCCTAAAATAACGTAATTTAATAGGACTAGTATATCGATAGTTTTCTTTAAAGTCTTAAGGACTATTCCCGCTTCTTTAATAATATTTATTAAAGATAATAAATAATTTAACACTTTTATTACCTTTAGTACTTTATCTACGTTTTACCTCTAAAGTAATAAACCTACGTTATCTACCTCGGCGTTAAATATAGCCTCCTTTTATATATTAACGGTAATAACTTTATCCTAACTATTAGACGAGAAAGATATCGACGCCGAGACTAATTTATTAAACGATAACGAATATTACTCTAAAGAGTTATTAAATTCTAGGGAGAGTATACGGATATTTTTAATAACTAATATTACTACCGTCTTAACTATTTTAGTAATCTTATTTAACTTCTTACTACTACTATTATTAATAAAATAATAAATATAAACCGAGTTCTTTATAGAGTTTAATAAAAATAAATAAATTAAATTTAACACCGGTTAAGCGTTCTCTAGTAATCCTTTAAAATTAAATAAATCGTTATAATTATTATTAAGTAGAATTATATCCTCCTCCGAATATTTTATCTTTTTAACGTCTTCGTTAGAAGCCGAAAAGTTAATTAAATTTTCCGTTTTAATTATTACCGTCTCCGGTACTTTATTATAATTAGGGCCGCGGACGGAGAATAATTTATTATTATCGGATATAATTTTAATTATTAAGAGCGCGAAAATAATATCGAAAGTTTTATATAATCTACTCTTAATCTATAAAAAATTATCTTTATTTAATAATATATAAAGAATCTAGCCTAGATCTAGCCTAAATTTAGAGAAAATTTAAAGAAAATCTAGATTAGATCTAGGCTAGATTTAGGGCGCTAGAAGGCTAGTTTAATATTAATATATTATAAATATAAACGTTTTTCTTTATTACTTTTTAATATTTACCCTTCTTTAAGCCCGTTATATAAAACCTAGAAATCCGATAATCACGATATTAATTATATTATAAACCGTACTTTAGGCTATTTCTAGTACGGTTTAATAACTATATTACGTAAAATTATAATAGTATAGGCGGTTAATATATAGGTTTAAATATTAAGTATTAACCGTCCTTCTAAAGACGATTTCTTTAAATATACTCGTATATAATAACCTAAAGACCTCTTTACTTATTATTTTATCCTTTTAATAATTTTATTTAAATATCGCCCGATATTTACGATATATTAGGCTAAATCTAATTTAATTTACTATAAAATTTATTATATCTTATTATAATTAGTTATTTAAATTACGCGAATTATTATACCCTCTTTACTTTATAATTATTATTAAACTTATTTATTTATTACTACTATCGCGCTACGGCCCCGGCGCGTATTATTTAAATATAATAATAAATTATTTAAGGTTAACTAGATAATCTAGGATATTAGAAAAATACCTATATTAACTTATTATATAAATATTAACGATATATTATTACGAGTTAAAGAGTTTATTAATAAATATCGCTATTTAAGGGATATAATTAAATATTAACGGAATTATAGAGACGCGCTTAAAGTAGAAAGAACCTAATAAGGTAAATATTTAATATATAATTTTAAAGAGTAAATCGAGGTTTAAGGCTATCTAGGCTTCGGCGAATAAATATATATTAATATTATTATATATTAAGGGGACTCTAGTTAAATAATTAAAATTAAGAATAATTTTAATAGTATATTACTTCTTAATTTATAAAATTAAATAATAATAATAACTAGCTCGAATAATATTTTTCTTAAATAAAAAACTAATACCGTTTATAATCTTTCCTCTTTTCGGCCTTTTTAAATCTTTAAAATCGACTATATATTAAACTAGTTTATATTACGGAATTTTATATATAAGATCTAGTTTTTAATAATCTCCGCGTATCTACCGGACGAAGAATTTAATATAGTTTATTTACGATTCGCGCTATTTTAGGGATATTAGATAACTCGCTATTTTATAACGAACTAAATACTCGATTATCTCTTTTATATAACGGAGGAGGACGCGTATTATATAAATATCTTAGAAGATAAGGACCTATAAAATAATATTTAATATTTCTAGGACCGGGGTATAAATTTAATAAAAAATAAATTTATTATAAATAATAACTTTAATTAATTATATCCTTTATTCTTTAATATAAATCTAATTTAAGAGATAAATTTATCTTTATTAAAATCTTAAACTTATTTCTTTCCTCCTTCGTTTTTTCTTCTTTTAAATATTTAATATATTATAAATAAAAGTCTATTATCGCGCCCGAAGGAGCTCGAAAAAAAGGAGCTACTATAGAAATTAATACCGAAAGTATATTCGTATTTATTTATTATTTCCCGTTTTCTTTACTTCGAGATTAACCTCTTTTCTTTATAATTTTAAAATATCGCCCTTCTCTTAATACCTTTTATTAAAATCTAATTTATTTATCGATAACGAAAAAACTAAAGAGCCGGACGAAGCTCTTAGGCTCTAGTAATAATAAAGATAATTTATTACTATTATTATAAAAATATCCTCCGAAGAAGTTTTTATTTAAGAAACTTTATAAATCTCTTAAATCTTTAAAGAAGTCCTTTAAATAATTAAATTAAAAGAATAAATTCGTATTTAAAGAATCCTCCGAACTAGTTATTAATAATAATAAAAATAATAACGGGGTTAAAGAAGAGAAAGTAGAGTTAATTATAATATATAAATAATAATTAGTCGATATCTTCTTTAATAGTATTATATTTATTAATTACCTTCCTAACTTTTAAAAACTTAATAATAATTATTTATACGAATATATTCACGATAGTATATAGGAACGCGTTATTATATTCGCGAAAATCGCCTATTCTAATAATTCTCGCGGTCGTAGTATAATAACGATTCCTAGAATACTAAAGTTAAACTATTATTAATAGTAACTCTATATATTTATAATTATACTAAATAACGAAGAAGATTTAAGATATTATAATATTCTTCTAGACTATATAAATAAATATAGAAAATATAAAATTTATAATTTTATTTACTAAACTCCCTAACTAATTCTAATTATATAAAGATTTATAAAGTTATAGGCGCTATCGTATTTTATCGCTATTTATACCGGAAATAAATAAAGATTTAATATAAATAAAGAGAGTAGTTAATAAAGTTTTAATATTACTATAAAAACGCTCCTACGGGCTCTAAATATCTTACGAATTAATAATTCTACGAATATTTATATTTACCGGGTTTAGAGGTTATTTATATTATATTAATTAACGAGTCTAAATTATTCCTTATCCCGCCGCCCGATCTCGGTATTTAGGTTAATAAATTAAAATCGGTAATTAATCTTAAAGACCTAGAGGTATAGTTTATAATTATTAATATAATAATAAAAATATAGTTATACTATAAATAAAAGGGCGCCGAAAAACTTAGCGATAATATATAATAAAAAGGACTTTAAAATAATATAATTTAAAAATAAAAAAGTATTAACCCTATATAATATAATTCCCCGAGCGCAGTAAATATATCGCTATATATAATTATTATACGGTAGATATAGTTAACCTTTAATAAAATCTTTAACGAAGAATATAAATATCTTTATATAAAGTAAACGAAAAAAGAGACTATAAAGGAAGTAATTTATTATTTTTAATATAACTTCGTGATCGTAGGCGAATATAATAAGGTAAGAAACTTAAATAAAGATTTATATTATTCTTTTTAAAAGATAAGGAAGACTCGCTTTAAATATAATTTCTATTTTATAATTATATCTAGAACGATTATTAATTAAAATTAAGAGGATATTATAGCCCCTCGGACTACTATAGAAGATATTTATTAGAATAATTATTAATTCGGTTATTAACGCTTCGGACCTATTAACCTAGAAAAGTCTACGAGTATTATTATCCGATATATAAGAAAATTAGGGTATAGGAGAGATTTATTAAGGTAATAAATATTCTTATTAATATACTCCTTTATACCTCGATACTACGATATAAGAAGAGTAATTAAATTAGATATATCTTATAACGTTTAAGAAGCTTTATTAAAAAGACTTTATAATTATTTACTTATAAGGATTCTAGCCGCGATTCAGGTCTACTATTATTAATTAAAAAACTATTATACTAGAAAGACTCTAATAATAATAAGATTACTAGAGGAATATTAGGATTATAATATCTCTTTCTTATACTAACGTCCTTAGTATTTAATTTTAGTTTATTTTAATATAGTACCTATTATATTATAAGTTCTCCGATTATATAAATTTTTATTTACCCTCGTTATCTCCTCTAAAACTCTTAATAAGAAGTAGATTAATAATACGGCCGCGGCCTTTATTATAAATAAAGATAATAGTCGGATATAAGAAAATTATATCTTAAATAGAGATTATATAATACTTAAGAAGATATCCTTTAAATTTAAAATTATCGCCTCCCTTTTTAAGAAATATAAAGGGGTAAATATATTAATTATATCTTTATTCACCGAGATAATTTTAATAATAAAACGGGTAAATTCTTCCTTTCTTTAAAATCTCTAATATAGAAAAGCCTAAACTCGCTTCTTTTAATATATTAAATATAGTGTTCTCTTTTCTAAATATAGTATTTAATACTAATTTTTCTTTATTATAATATATCCGAGAGGAGTTTAAACCTAAAATACGAATATTCTTCGGGACCGATAAGGCGAGGGTCGTAATTATATACACGTTAATATAAAAGATTAATTATGATCGTAAGCTAGTAGAGAATAATATATTTAATTTTCTAATTAGATTTACGCGGTAGATAAGCGTAGGCTTAAATTTTATATATATAATTATAATTATTTAATAAGCCCCTTTACTTTATTAAATTATATAAATAAATACCGAAGAGAGCGTATTAAATAACCTAGTTAGAGGAAATATTTTAATATATATTATATATTAATACCGGAATTAGGGAGTACGTAGAGGGGAAGCGGAAGTCGAAGGCGGATTTTAGGGTAGATATATTTAAAACTATAAATATAACGAACACGGAGAGTATAAAAGGCGTTAATAGAAATAATGATCCTAGATATAGTAATAGTACTTAAAATATTAATAATACTACGGTTAATAATAATACTAGGGAAGATATAAAGGCGATTTAAGAAAATAATATATACGTTAAATAAAAGCGCGGTTAGAGTAGTTACCGATATAGTATTTAATTATTTTAATAAACCGTTTATACGTTTTTAAATCGTTAAATATTTAGGTTTAAATAAGAGTTAGGAAATCTATTACCCCTCTATACACTTTTCTATATAATAATATTTATTTTCTATATAATAATATTTATTATAATATATTATTATCGCCTACGATTTTAATCCTCTACTTTATTATATTTAAAAACGATAATAAAAAACCGAGTATTATATCTAGCCTAGATCTAGCCTAAATATTCTTTAAGTTTAATTTAGATTTTATTTAATCCCTAAACTCGCTACTAAAGGCCTACGCTCTTAATATTTTAATTATATCTACCGCTATTTAACGCGGTATTTAACTATATATTCCTTAACCTCCTTTTAAATTTACGATCGATACGGGGTCTTAGGAATTAAGGGCTATTAATAAAGACCTTTAAAATAATAACGGAAAAAGAATATTAGTTTACGAATATATTACCGAGTATACCTATAATATTTATAAAGAAGTTAAAGATACTATTTAAATTTAGATTTAAATCTAGTTTAGATTTAACCTAAATCTAGCTTAAATCTAGGGAAGCGCGCTCTTAATATTTCGACTATCTCTATTACTATTTATACGGTAATATATTATTATTTATTTAATTTAGATATAGTTAAAATAAGTTAGATTTAATTATATTTTACTACGTTATATTTCGTTTATTAATAGCCTATGAAATACGTAAAATACGTATTTTATACCGATTAAATAGCGATTTTATAGAATTATTTTTCCGGATTTATTAATAAATAAACCAAGGCCCCCTAGTAAATAAATTATTAACTATAATTAACGGGCTCTTAAAGGAATCGGCGACGTTTTAAACGGCGCCTAAAACGCCCGTTATAATTAATATATTAAGGATTTTAATATTAATTTATATCGACCTAAAAGATAGTACTCCGTCGTAGGATCCTACGTCTACTTCCGACGACGCGATAAATATATCGACGAATACGAAGTCCTTATAAGCTCGCGCTCGGGGTACTAAAAATCGAATATTATTAATAAAGATTATTAATTTATATAAAGATTCTAAACGGGTTAAAGAGAATTAGTTAGAAATAAAAGTATTTACCGGCCCGATACCGAGACTAAAATCAATATTAAAGTTAGCGCGATTTATACTAAAGTCGATATTAAAGTTAATATTATAAATACTAAAGTCGATACTAAAGTTAGCGCTTATACTAAAGTCGATATTAAAATTAATACTATAAGTATTTAAGGTATTTAAATCGACGGTAATATTAATAATAAAGTCGACGGTAAAATTAATTAAGAGCTTAAAAAGAAAAAGGTCTATTAAGAATAACGACTCTTTTATAATTATTAGGATCTCTAGGCGAGTAGTAAAAAAACTAAAAATATTAATAAAAGAGCTCGGTAATAAAGCGCGCCATTAAGTAAAGCGAGAACTAGATACGTAGGACCGTATTAATAAAAAATCGGATATAAAGTCATTGTCTTCGGGAGGTAATTTAGGTAATTAAGCCTTAATATTAAATAAAATATCTAATCCCTACTATAATATCGTAGAGAGGAGGATTTAAATACGTAATATTTAAAATAAATAACCTAGAGTAGAGGCCTTAACTTTTTATCCTCTAGTATAATATTACTAACTCGAGATTTATTATTAACGAATTCTTTAAGTTACCCTCCGCCCGCGAAAAAAATATTATCGCGGTATAAAAACTCTATTAAAATAAATTTAATAAATTAATATATAACCCTCTTAAAGTTAAAGTATACTTCGATTTAATATATAACGTAACTAAGGCCGCCGTTTAGAAATCACGGGTATTGATATATATTAATAAACGTATCCCGCGAAGTAAATAAAAACTTATATATTTAACCCAATATCTATATACTACCCGAATTAAGATTAATAAAATCTTCTTATTTATTTATAATGTATATAACCCGCCGGATAACGATAAAGGAATAAAGAATATAGTAGAGGTATTAAATAAAATCGCCGCTAAAGAACCGGACGCGGAATATTTATTTATAAATAACTTTAATACCTATAGCCCTAGATAAAAAGAGATTATTACCGCGGTATTACTATAATATAGAGTTAAAAAGTTATACGATATATTTAATAAATATAACCTCCGGCTCTTATTTAAAAAGGGGACGATAATATAAAAGAACCTCGATAAAAGATATAGACCTAGTATTATTAACCTTATATTTAATATAAACTTAATTAAATCGCGATTATTCTACTACCTTATCTACCCGCTAGGTAAAGATTTAGATAAAGGATTAAATTATATCTTTATTAAAATTAATCTCGATTTTATATAACGGGTAGCGGAGGAGTTAAAGAGAAAGAACTAGGCGAAAATCGATATTAATAAATTTAAAAAAAGTACCTACGATTATCTCTTTAATATACCCGTTATAGCGTACCCGTTAAGACTTACGATAAACTACTTTATATAATCGTTTATAATAGTGCTTTATATCGCTATCGATAAGGCGGTACCCTAAAATACACCGTCGAAATATATATATACCGGATTCGAGGGCTCTATAAAAGAGGTTATTAATTTAAAGAATTATCTTAAGAGGGTAGTTTATCTACGGGGATAAAGAACCCGTAAATTTACCCGAAGAGATAAAAGAGACTATAAAGTCGTTAGGAAAAAAACGAAAACTCTTATATAATAAACCTTAACGAAGGAATATTATAATAAAATTACCGAAGCCGCCGATAATATAAGTAAGGTATAAAAGCTAGTAAGGTAAATTAAGAATCGAGACGCGTTATTATTAATCTTTACTCCCTTAATCCGAAGGCCGGTAAGTTTAAAGATACTAGTATTAATAATTTATAATCCGCGAGAAAAGACGATAATACTCGCCGAAATATTCTTTTTAACCCCGTTAGAAGCCGAGTTAAAGAATATTTAAAAATTCGAGATTTTAAACCCGATCTAACTCCCCCTAATTACCTAGTATAAAATCGTACGAACCGTTAATATAATACCGAATAATAAGGCTCTAGGATAGTTAAATATATTTAACGAAGTCTTTAAATATATATTACTAGTAATAACGGAGATATTAATATAATTATTTAATATCTACTTTAACGAATAATATTACTTAAAGTTATTTAGGACCTCTATAATAATTACGTTTAAAAAGACGGGGAAAGAAGATTATATAAAGTTAAAATCATAACGATTAATAATATTATTATATACTATAGGTAAATACCTTAAGGCGGTACTCGCTATAAGATTAAATTATATTATAAAGGTTTACGACCTACTCTTAGAGATTTACTTCGGGGGTAGAAGAGCTAGGTCCTCGGATATAATAATATATATATTTATCGAGAGGGTATACGCCGCCTAGAAGAGGAGAGAGGTCGTAATTATATTATTTTTAAATATCTTAAAGGCGTTCGATAATATTTTTTATAAAAGATTATTTTATAACCTAAAAAAGAGAAGAGTACCTAAGGAGATAATAAGGTATTTTATTAACTTTATAAATAAAAGAAATATAAAGCTCCGGCTACCTAATTAATTCTTTAATTAAAAAATAAAAATTAAGATTCCTTAAAATTCCTCTTTCTTATTTATTATATTCCTCTTTTATAATACCGACCTACTAGACTCCCTAAATACGGCCGGGGTATAAATAATTAATTATATCGACGATATTATACTACTATATACGGGGAAGACTTTCGAGGAGAATTATATAACAATAAAGTATAACTATAAAATCGTATTAAATTAGGCGCGAAAATATACGTCTAAATTCGCCCCGGTAAAATATTAACTTATTTATTTTATAAGGAAATATAGTGGTAAAGGCGACCCTTTAATAACGATTTAAATAGTTTATTTACCCGAGGATAAACTTCTCGTCCTCTAGGACGTAATTAAATACTTTAAAATTATCTTCGATCGAGCTCTATTATAGGGCGACCAGGTAAAATACCTAGAAAATATAACTATCGCTCGACTTCGGGTAATCACCTCTATTATAGGTAATAACTAGGGTATATTCATAAAGAACTTTATTTATATCTATACGATATATATCTTACTCTTTATATTATATATAGTATTAATATAACTCCCTAGCGCGGACTATAGGAATAAAGAGCGCGGTAAATAAATATAAATAAAGTTATATTTAATATAGAAGAAGGTAGTTAAAATAGTTTCTAATAGAATTATTTATATAACCGGCGAAGTATTTAATATAGAATTAAAATTCGTACCTATTAAAATTTAAATTAAGTTAATAACTAAATAAGGGGCCTTTAAAACTATAACTAGCCTTTATAAAAACTAGATTATAAACCGGCCGGAGTATATAAATAAGGCCCTTTTATATATATTACTAGAATATATCTTTAAAGATATAACTACGGAATACCTAAAAACCCGGGCACCGTTTATTAAACCTTTATAAGAAATACTCTTATAGATTAAAATCGAAAACGAATTACTCGTCTTTATTACTTATAAAAAATTATTAATAGAGAGGCCCGCCTTTATCTATTATACCGACGGCTTTAGAATCGATAACTAGGTTAATAATGTGGTAGTAAACTATAAAATTAACGCCTAAAGAGGACGCTATATAGGCGAACTATCCGACTATATAATATATATCGCGGAAATTATAGATATATTTCTTACTTTAGAGTTAATTTTAGACGAAGCTCTCGCTTATTTAAAACTACTTATTATTATTTTTACGGATAATTAAATAATTATTTAAACTATTATAAACCCGAAATATAAATCGGGTTAATTTATATTAAAATAGGTTATTAATAAAGCCCGTTAAATTAATAAATTAATCGTTATCTATTAGATCCTAGCCTATATAGGAGTCTTTAGAAATAAAATAATAAATAAAAAGACTAAAGAGGTAGTAAGAATAAGACTTTTTAAAATTAAATATAATTAGTTATAAACTTTCCCCGAGTTATTTAGCTCCCTTAAAAGTAAGGTTAAATATAAAATTTAAAAAAAATAAAGTTATTTATAAAATAAATATCTTTATAAACGAATTTTATATAAAATATATAATAAGATCGAGCCTAGGAAGAAGTCTCTCGCCCGATATATAAACTTTATTAAAAAATAGTCTATAATACTTTTTTAGTTACGGATAAATAAAATTAACCTAAATAATTTTCTTTATAATATTAATAAAGTAGACTTTTACGAATACCTATATAGAGAGCGCCGTTAGATAATAGAACACGTACTATTAATATACCCTAGGTTTATAGAACTACGATATATAATACTTTAATAAAACGGATAAAAAAGTCGGAATATAACTACTCTACTAAATAAAGGAGTATTTTATAAATACGCTATTATTTTTATAATAAGGACGGGGCTTCTAGTATAGTATTAAAATTTACTAGACTTTTAAGCGCCCGTAAACTCTTAGGTTTAGATTTAGATACCTTATACCGGGTAGAGATACTTTAATATTATAAAGTAAATACGCGCCCCCGAAAGGGGGTATTAAGTACTATATATTACTAAAATATCCTATATACTTTCGAAAGGAATAGGCCGAAAGGCCCTATTATTTTAATATTATAATCTTTCTAGGCTAGGTAATAACTTATATAAATAATAATATATACGACTAGGAAAGCCGTACGGAGGGTATAAATATAAAGTATATAATTTTAATAAACGCCCTTAAGGTATTAACTTATAATTAGTATTTTATAAATTTAATATTAATTAATATTAACCCGAAGGAAAGTTTATTTACTATAAATATTATATTCACTATTATTTATTACCCGTTATATATCTTTTATTATTTATTATTTATTTCTTATTATACTCCCGGCTATTTACTCTTTATTATTTTAATTTTTTTAAATAACTTTTATATCCTAAAGTAAAACGCTTTTTAATATTCGAATAACTATAACTCCCGTAATTAGAATTAATTATAGATAGAATTAACCCCGAGGTATTATAATATTATTAGCGCGAAGACTTTAATATATTTAAAAGGTTTTAGTTTAAATCTCTTAATATATTTACCCGGTATAAAGCCTACTTTTAACTTTATTTTATATACTAACTCATCGAAGTAATATAAGAGAATTAAACTTATACTATAAATATCTCTTAACGGAAACGCGATACTTTTAATATATATTTATAGCCCTAGATAACGGCCTTTTACGAGATAATAAATATTATAAATAACTCTAGTAACTTAGTCTAAATATACTCTCATTAAATCGCCTACCCTACGAGTTATATCTAGTGTATTATTCTTAACGGACGATAATATTTTATAGTTAGAGAGTTCTAGAATAACCTCTCTTTTAATTAATTTATTAATATTATCGCGATATTAGGTATATATAACGGGTACGAGTACCTTAAAGATATATAGGGCCTAGATCTCGAAGGGGTAATCTTTATCCGCGATATTAATTTAAGAGAATAATATTTAACTTTATTCGACCTAAATATTAAAATAAACGAGTAATTCTATAATTTAATCTCTAGCGATTATATAACCGATATTTAAGGAGTTTTTACGTAATTCGCGATAGAGCCTAAACGATAACGGATATATAAAATTTATTTAATCTAGTACGGGAACGGATCCTACGGTTATAAGAATATTATATTTATACGCGAAAACGGTAATAATATTAGCCCGCGGGAAATATATAATAATAAATTCGTTAAAGAAACGGAGTTAGCCCGAACCTAGATATATTTATAAGTAGTAAAACTTATAATATTATATAAGAGCGACGACGGCCTCTATTACTATTTATAAAACGAGAGAATATTAAGGATATTCTAGGTAAACTTTAATATTATTAATAAAAGCCACTTTTATTACCCTAGGCCCGATACACCGGAATTCGCTAGTATTATAATATAAATACTTTAATAATTTAAATAACCGCCGCTCTAATAATTATTAACGCGCTAAAATAAATATAACGCCTATTACGCGTACGCGCTCCTAAATAATAATACTAGAATATTTAATTATAAGTAATAAAATAGTTCTTTACCGAATTAATATTAGCGTATATTAAATATAAATATAATAATTATTTTAGAACCCGATTTATACCGCGAGACTACTAACTCTTTATAAAATATATTATATTAACTCTAGGTATATACTACCTCGGTATTATATTTAAAATAAATTATATTCGAATATATTAAAACGCGAAGATATATATTAAGCGGCCACTTTTTAAGTATTATAAATAAAATATAAGAGAGTATTTTGTAAAATAATAACCTCTTCGCTTTACTCGGTAGCCTTAAAGGATTTAGCGGGTTAATATTTAATATAACCGAGTTCTAAACAATAACTTTTATCCGTAATTATAACGATAACGGCTAGTATCTATTAATATACGACGATAAAGTATTAGAATTTATACCTTAGGGCTACCTCCTATATTTATATATTTACGAAATACTAGGAGCACTCGCCTAAATAGTTATAAACGAGTATTAATAAATAATACGCTCTATACTTTTAGTTTAATATAGCGCTATAGACTAAAAGCCTATATATTTACTATTATATTTATATTTATATAAAGTAAGCTTAAAGTAGATATTAATATAGATTATATAAATAAACGGTAGTAATAATATACTACTAATACTCCCGATTAACTCTAGAATTTACGGTATACGATAGCTCGATATAAATACTATTAATTTAAATAAACACCTATATTAGGGAGATAACTCTCTTTTATAAAGAAGTAAAAATAAATAGCCCTTAAGCCCGACGATTATATATTAATTATTTATATAAGGTTACCGCTCCTCTTCTCTATAATTATAACGACGAATAAAAGCCCCTTAAAGGACTACTAGAACCGGTACCGACGGTAAAGATATATAATAAATACCGGTAACGATATTAGTATTAACTCGATATAAAGAGTATTAATATAAAGATTAGAAAAGATACTTTTAAAATAATTAAATAAACTAGTAGGCCCTATAAATATTAAGATAATAATACTAGTATAAGTTTTTAAACTTTAAATCTTTAAACTTTTAAATTTTTAGAACGTTTAAACTTTTAATATTAAAGGAATATAAATATCGCCGTATATAGTATTAAGAGATTATTTTAGGCGCACTAAAGGATTATTATTATTATTCATAATAAGGGTAAAGCCTATTAGGGGCTTAACCTTATAGATAGTATAGACCCATTCCGGGGCTAGGAAGCCCGGAGCGCCGCTACTCTGGCTGGGCCCTAGTTGCCTATTGCCCCTAGTTAGGCTCCAGTATGAACGAATCAATCAATCAATCAATCAATTCTAGAAGAGAGAAACTACGCAAGTTATTAAAGTTCTATGATCGCCGACTAGCGTATTCCTAATACTTTCAAACATGACCTCGTAGAAGCAAGCTACTATCGCTGTTGGAACTCGAAGGTGGTGGCGTTGCGCAAATCTTCGTGCTTCGTAGACCACCCGCGTACAAAAGACTGTTGGACTCTCCGGCTTCGTGTCAAGCTGAGACAGAGGAATAGAGCTCGTGGTTTGCGTTTCGCTGACGGACTTGATGAATTCCCGCTTGAGACAATATAAGCCTTACTCCAAATGGAGTACTAGCTGTCTCCTTACCACACCTAAAGACCGAATGGAGACAGTTGTGCTGCACTACTCATTCTGGATGGTTTTGAATTAGCTGGCTCACGGTCAATGGTCGACAAATATGGATTGATATCTTCACTCTATGCAGCTTTGATTCGCGTGGCTTATGTCCTAAGAGTCGTTGCTTTGAAGCGGTTCTCAGGCTTTGTGCGTCTCCTCCGTCTGCATTAGGCCTGGCAATTGATTCATATGATATCTCGTTGCTATGTAATACAGGATGCATGCTCGCTCATTTTGCAATCCATTGCATTTCCTGTTCGGTTGCACAAGGGATCGCTCTGGTAGCCAATGAGCTCCGCCCCATGGTTGTGACCAAGCTCTTGACACTTCCGTTGCTGTCCAAAAAGCACCTTCGATGATCGCAGAATATAATAAGAGCTACTTGAAAGCCTTACCACATGCCACTTTAGATCCTTCTATTCATTTCCTCTACCATATCGCCTCCTAGTGGATCATGGGTATACCAGAACGTAGCGGCCTCGACCTTCAGCACATCGAGTGGGATATCCTGAACTGGACTGAGGATATCCAAGGCAAGCTCCACCGTGTGCAGAGCCTTACCCCGCTCATTGTGTTGCAATCCTGAATGGGTGCAAGTTATTCATTCAGAAGGTTCTATGCTGTGGGAGCTATCTAGCGACATGCCAAGGCGCTAGGCCATATGCCAACGCATTGATATCAGGATGCGATGAAATCGCAAAATTCATCACTACTTGAACCCTCTTCAATCCTGGAAGCCGCCTTCCAAGCTGTTCACACGCATGCTTCCACTGTATGCTGGAAGTATCGTCGTACAAGCTTTCGGAGGAATGACCACGAGGTATGTGTAACCTCATGTGCAGTTGTACACTTCGGATAGGGTTGCGAGCCTCTGGCCTTAGATCTCTTAGTGCTCTCTGCACAAGCTCCTTGTTGGTGTAATCTGGCCAGGAATGGGTGAAGCGAGAGTACAAGATAGCTTCAGCTTCATCTTGAAACGTGCGAGAAGCGCGAAGAAGACGTATCATCGGCTTTCGTCCCCAGAATGAAGATGAGTTACTCCTAGTAACGATATGCGCAGTTGGCGAAGAAATTCGTGGCTCGATGAACGAAGTGCCTCGATCCGGTGGAGATTGACCGAGGAAGGTAAGGTAATAAATCTCGTCGCGAATTTCGCGCGGAAGACGCATGAAGTGGCATTTTGATGAGTGGAGGTCTTGGTTTGATCCCATATCGATGTTACTAAGGTAATACTTGTCATTGAGGGTAATCGAAGCACGCTGTTGAACTTGACTTACAGGCTGTTTCGGTGCTCAGAATTGAAAAGATAAGGTGTTATTTGAATGGGTAGGACCAGGTGTGTTGAAATGAGTACGAAGTTGGAAGTGAGGAAGTGATGACCTTGGTAACGCATTGAGTAGATTACTGAATCCAATTTTTGGAATGTCACCACTAAAGACAGTCTCGGTATGCTTTCAAGCAACTGCGATTGGCGAAGATCAGAGTCTCCGGTGGTTTCGTGTAAATGAATTTATCCAGTCAGATTATCTGAACACTTGTAGCTCCAGCACACCAATCTATAGGTGGCGAGCACGACCGTAAACGACGAAGTCGGAAAGAAAAGAAATCTATATGCCCCAAGCCATCATGCTGTCCCAGCCAAAATTGTATGCAGCCGAGCCAGCCAGCAGGAACCTTTTCAATGCCATATACGACGTCAAATTGTGCTTATGCAACATCTCGCTTCAGAGGGTCATCCCAGTATATCAAGCATGCTGATCCTCATGCCTCAATCCGTCAACCCCAGAAATACCCCCTCCTCTCCTTCTTCTCTTCCTTCAACCCCCTCATCTCATACCTCTTCTGATACGCTCCATAACCTGTTGGCTGTGCAAAGCCAGTCGAGGCCGCGGTGCCACCAATACCAGTATCAGTACCAACCGGTCCTCCACCATTACCACCACCTGGCATTGAAAAAGAAGGACCAGTAGGCGCACCACCAGCCGAAGCCGTAGACGCAGCCTCACTACCATCCGCAGGGACCGTCACAGTAACGGTTGCTTGAAATGTCGAAGTAACAGTAACGGGGGCGACACAGGTGGTGCCTGCCTCACTGGGGCCAGAGCCGAAACCAGGGCCGCCAGGGACGATCGAGGCTGGGTTGCCGCCTCTAGGGGCGCCGGTGGGACCGCCGAAGGGGAGGGTGCCGTTGTAGAAGGGAAAGGGGGCGGTGCCGATTGGAGGAGCGACACCAGAGAGGGTGCCGGTTTGAGCGAGGGTGGTGGTGGAGAGGGCGATGAGTGTGGAGAGGAGGTTTAGGGTGGTGTATGGTGCCATTGCAATGGATTGAGGGTGATCGATTGACTTGAAGCGAGTGTGGTGGAGATAATCGAGTGATTGAAAAGGCTGGAGACTGAAGAGAGTGGGTGGTGGTATTCTTAAAGAGCGTAGTGAGAGTGATAGAGTACAGCAGCAGTATCAAAGAATGAACGAATATGTTTACGAAGCCAAGATTCGACTATCGAAGCGGACGAGAAAAATAGAAAAACGACTGATCAAAGAGTGTGTGGTTGTGGTAGTTATCGATTTTCTGGCACGTAGGAAAGCGAGACAACGCACCCTCGATCCGAGCTTTATAAAGTAATAACAAAGAAAAAGCCATGGCACTCAGGAGACGAACCCACAGAATCGTTTAACACATCTCTCAATTCGTCGAAATCAGCACATTTCAACCGCCCGGAGGCGGAACTTCTCCACCTTTCTTTGACCTCTGACTTGTCGTCCGACCCGCATATTCAGGAACAGCGCAATGATAGGTCAGCCACGAATACATGGGATAAAGATCTGCAGAAAGCCGTCGGAGGACCATCCTGCTCCTGCGGTACATGGGAGGAGGAAGTTGCCAATTAGGTGATATTTTACTAATGCGATCTTTGATTCGTTGCATGCGCTGAGTGAGAAAAGAGTTTCAATAGGCCACACCCCTGAGTCAACCGCCCTGTAGGGCTGAGTACCCGGAATTTCTTAGATTTCTTACTCCCGGGTCTAGCTCTCGGGATCTCTCATAGGGCAAACAGTCGAGTACCATAACTATTAAACCATACTAGTATAAACAAAGGGCTCGGTACGAAAGTCGTAGGAATAAGTATTTGCTATGATTTCGCATGCGGAATCATAACATCAGAAACGACAGTTGTGGAGTTATAGCAGGGTGTAGCCTACTCGGGGGTGAACCGAGCGAACGACGATCATGGCCCCAATGTCGAAGTTTTACGCGCCCTTCAGGGGCGATAAGGCTGACCGATTCCTTAATGGAGACCCGCCCTAGGGGTTTGGTTTGGAGCACTTTACTTTCTCGTATGTCAAAAGTCGCAGTAAGCCTGTGTCATATAAGTATTCAGTCTCCGAAAACCCAGATAATCGTAAGCAGTTTCATGTACTGATGATTACAGTTCTTAAGATATTGTTATCGAAAGAAGACAAACACCCTGCGTCCTGCATAATGATACGTCTACTGTAAGACAATGCAGCAAAAGTCACGCGTAGAGAGGGAACCTCTGGTACTTTTTGTTCGGCCACGAGGGGTAAGTAGATCCGATACTTACAGCTACTGAGGAGGCGTCTTTGAGAAAGAAAGGTGATGGTTGAGACGGTAGCTGAGTATAGCCTACCCTCTTTAGAGGTATATTTGAGTAACGGAGGTAGTATTTAGGATAGTAGACGAGCTTGACTGTAGCCTATTAAGAGTTCTCGTCAAGGAAATAACGCACGATGCATATCGAGCAGTAATTAAGCTGCACATTTGCATTTCTTGGGGTTTGTTACCGTCTAGGTTCCCCAGGTATCAGGCAAGCTGTCAAAGTCAATAGCAATTACTAGGATTATGGAGCGCGGGAATCGCTGTCTACAAGTCCAGAAGAGCAACAATATGGTCTATAAGCGCTTAAAATAGGTCTAAATCATACAATTGACCGCTCTGGAGTAAGTTGGAATGCCTAATTTGCTGTTCAAATCGAGCACGATTCATTTCGAAGTGGACTGCGCTGACTTCCAAAACTGCCACTTATTTTGGCACCCAGCCGGGTGTAAGCCTCTATGCATGACTTCTGCTCCATTCTCTTACATGGTGCTATATTTCACCAACGTGGGGAAGAACTATAGGGACTGGCTTGCGCCAAAAAGTCTTCCCCCGTTTGTGAACCCCAAAACGCCCGTACTCTGAGGCATATGCACACTTAAGACTCTGAAACATTATCCAATAGCACCTCAGACGGCTTCCTTTCAAAATCCCGTGAACGGATCATCGTTCCTCAAACGTAGGCCTCCCACCCCACTGCTACCCACCGACTCATCTACGCCCCAATAACTCAAGTCCTTCTTTCTGCCTTCTCTCGTCCTGTAACTTCTCCCTTCCTTCTTTTTCTTACTGATCTCTGGCACATGACCCTCACCCTTATCCACAAACGCCTCCATCCGTACCGTTCCAACAGGGTCGAAGAAATTCTCCGGTACGACTGGAGCATTTAGGCTGTCTGTGATGTGGCGGCCCATGGTGTTTTGCGTAGAATTTGGGGCTGAAGGTATATACCTTTCGTATTTGTCCCGCGAGGTGGGATTCTGCACACTGAAACTCGACGACATAGCCATACTGTTGTTAGGATAGCTGTGAAACGCGCTCAAGGGCACAGGGCGGGGGCCAGTGCTGCTGCGCTTCCGTGCGTGGGCAGCGATCCGAGGTACTTGGGGTGGCTCAGCGGCATCATCAGATAAAGCCCCAGCGTCATTTACCCATGCCATCCTCGTTTCTTGCAAGACCTCTCTCTCCAGTTCTCGTGATGGTGTAGAGTAAGAGTGTCCACCCACGCTGGGCCGTGATTTTGCCTTAGGTAATGTGAGCGAGTCTCGAGCGGGCGTTCGGCGGAAACCAGACGCAGATGCCTGTGACGAAGGGGGCTGATACTCCTGCTGAGGTAGGGGCGGCGGATTTGCAAGCTCGTCCATCCCTTGAGTGGAATGACTCAAGAACGAAAGTGCTGTCAGCCAGATGTAGTGTCGCTCTCGTGATACTGCTGTGAATCTTAACGCCCTCTCTGGTGTGAGTATCAGAATAGAGTGATCGAAGGCAGACTGAGAGCCGGCGCTCTTAGGCAAAGGCGTGTCATCCTTGACGTCGAGGACCGACTGGATCGTTACTAGACGCTGATGTCAGCATGAGTTGAAACAAAGCTCTTGGTACGACATACACTTGCGACCACCCTTGCCCAGCAAAGCAGCGCCTGAAGTGGGCTGCTTACCACTCCATATCACTGCATTTTCATACGGTGCAAGCCATACCCAGCGCTTGTGCCTCCCACCACTGCTATTCCCAGTCTCACCGTTCCGCCCCATCTCGAATTCCGCTTGAGGATTTTCCGTAATTCCAAAAGATGTTCTTCTCCGCTTATATTTCCACATATATTCGCCGATCATGGTTTGAGCAATTGCATCAACCACACTCGTCTGCTGGCCAGGAGAGTCAATGGTAGCTGATCCTGCGTGAGACTGCGGCCGGGATACCCTAGACAGTTGCTTGGGAAGCTCAGGGACGCTATCATAATGCAGCACGAATTGATTGCGAGAGGGTAGAGAAGACATTGGACTTGCAGGTACGGTTGAAGATGTGGATATCGATGGCGGTGGTGGTGGAGGTCGACGAGTTGGCTCTTTGATCACAGGGGCAGCGGACTGGGTTTTGCGAAGTATCTTATATTCTATAGGGGGTCTGCCAGACTCCTGAACGCGGCGAGCGGTGAAGAAGCTTGTAGTGTATGGAGTAGGGCTTCCTGTTCCATCACTGGCGCTGACTGGGATCCTGCGAGAGCTCGCTCTGATAGGTACGGGAAACGGAGCCTTCCGTCGCATATCTGCTTCCTTAAAATTGCGCGAGACTTTGCGAGAGCCTTCAAACGATTCTGGTTGAAAAGACTTTGACGTCGATTGTGGCGGCGCCTTTGCCTGCGGTATCTCGTGAGCGTCATTTCCTTTCTGGTCTCCTGTCTTTTCGGACGCGGACTCCAGTTTGTCCAACACAGAGCCCTGAGATTGGGGTACAAGCTTCCACGAATTTTGCACCTTGGAGAGTGTCTTGCGTATGGGTGCTGCTGTCGCAAAATCATCGTCACTCAAATCACTATGGATAACATCATTTCCAACGTCATTGACATCTTCGAAACCCGCGAAGATGCTCTCCGTTCTTATTGGCCGTCTGGGGCCACATCGTTGTTTGCTGTCCAGTGGACCATTGTCATTGTTTCCGGGGTAGGCGTCTCTGATTTTTGGGCTGCTTGGCCTCCATATCTGATCCCTCAAGGTTGGAGGCGGGCTGCGGACCTTGCGTATCTGTGGGGCTGGCGCTGCTGACTCCTCGGACGTCTGGGATTTGTGTGTCCGCCTTTCACTAGAGCCGACAGGTATTGGGGGCGAGAAAACGGATGGCTGCAATCTGGGAGGTATTCGGATAGGCCGCCTATCTATCCGAATTTCCTCTGTTTGCATAGCTGTGGAACGGAGATGTCTCGGCATCTCGATGACCACTTGACAAGCAGCGTTTTTAGTCCGAGGCGGAAGTACAACACTGTTGTGAGATGACGGGGGTCTGGAAGCGGGAGGATGGATTGCTATAATTGGGACATCCAAAGGCATTGGGGCGAGACGGGAACCGGCAGGCTTTGAAACAGGCAGAGCATCCTCGCTCGTTTGCGTTGATGCAGACATAGTTGCCTCAGTCGCTGACACTGAAGGCGAAGCTGCGTCTGACATGAATATAGTCTGCTGAGGCTGCTCAACTGTTTGGCAGCCAGCAGAAATCATGCGTGGCGCCTTTGGCGTTTCCTGCTTGGTGACAGATGTTTGCTCAACAAAAATGTGGGGAATGGCCACCCGCTTTCGGCTTTGATTTGCAGCGCGCTCGATTTGCTCGGCAGGCTTTTCCGAGATCAAGTCTATCTGCTGTTGCTGTAGAGTTGGGGAAGTCGGTGGCGTAAATTGAGTGCCAGAATCTGTATAGGAGGCGGCAGAATGCCTTCTGGGAAAATTGATATAGTCGTCAATAATGGAATCCTGGCCGGATCTATGGTCCCCAATCGTCTGATCCTTGTTCTTGGAGTGGAAACCCATTATCTTCCCAGCCTTTTCGTCCTCTGAGTAGTGTTTGACCATTCCGTACTCCTCTGGTAATGCGCTCGCAGAGAGAGTGCTATGACCCTCAACTTCGCCTTCAGCATTCTCGTTGAGCTCGAGTTCTTCAGCCAGGCTCAAACCCCTCTGTAATGATGATCTTGACTCTCTTCCTCCATACGTGTCGTCTACACTTCTGTTGCTCTGGCGAGACGTGGTCCTATTGTTCCAGGTGTCATTGACCATCCAAGTATCTCGCATGCCTTCGTCCACGTTATGGTCTGCTCCTGGTCGATTCTCGCCTGTGCTTTGCACAGCCAGCATTTCGGCAACCATAGCCTTCAAGCGCTCTTCCACTGCATGGACTTTGCTCTCCAATTTCCGCTTCTTATCCTCCCAGGCTTGCTTCTCGGTTTCCCAAAGCTCATGTAATTTAGTTGCATCCTCTTCCTGTTCACGCGCCTTCCTCTTTGAGGCATCCAGACGTTTCCGAGTATCTGCAACGCTCTCGACTGCATTATCTCTTTGCTTTGCCATACCCTCGAGCGCTTGCAACATGTCATGTTCAAGAGATTGCATCTGGAATTTCACTGACTTGACTTCTGCTTTCTGACTGTCAAGGTCGTCGTTCAGTTTTTCATTTTCTAATCTGGCCTGGTGGAGATTGTCTTCCAGGTTCTCCACCAAATCGTCCTTGCTCTCAAGCTCTTTCTTCAGGGAGTGTATTTGGGAGACGAAGGATATTGACAAGTTAGGCGTATGCCTTCGAGGGTCGTGGGTGGAGTATCCTTTTTCGTCGCCAGTATCGCCGGCTCCACGCTGCCGGGGGAGGCATGATCCCTCTAAAGCTGGCGAGGAGTTGGAGTGGGGAGATGATGAACCTTGCCATGACGGTTGACCTGATATGCCTCTCGAGGGAGTTTCATATGGTGTGTCATTCGGTGTGGGTAAGGTATGAGTCGCGAAGTGGTAGCCATTGTTGAGCGCCATGTTCAAGACGTTGATGTTGGCCTTCTCTTCTCAGCTCTTCCTAAATAAGCGCGTTTAGGCGGGTCCTGCCCTTTCTCGAGAATGGCGTGGGGCACTCCGAGTTCTCCAGGACCAGGGATGTGTGCGAGTGCAAGGACACCAGAGACCGCTGTCATGAATCCATGCAAGCCCTCAATCGATGTGTCCCGTCCTGGCATCAGAATTGATGACTTTTTCGCGCGAGCTGACTGAAATGAATGTAAGGAGGGCGAAGCGCTGTTACTTTGTCAATATACAATGAATGCTACACGAAAGGTCAATTAGTCTCGAGTCCACTGAGTTACACCAATCCCCAAATCTCTGGGGTCATCGTGCTAAGATTTGCATGGAACACGACGATTGGGGGCCTTAAGATCGCAGCAACAGCCGTGAAGAAAAACATACCGCAAAATTAGATACAGCAGCGCAACCCAACTCCTTGAACACTCAATTCCTTACATGCATTTTCGATGCTCGGCCACTCGCCGACGAGGTTGTAGAGACAGAGATGGCGAATGCCAACAGCCTCTCCCCTTGTTGCTAAGGGTGATATTGGCATGACATGGGTTCACCGGAAGGAAGCATGAACGTCCCCCCACTGGCTTCATACCGAAAGGATCGACAGGGCATTATTAGAACTAGAGGCAACTGCCGGGAGGAATAGCACCAGAGCTTGTCACGTCCAGGGGTTTGATGAAACCAATCGGGCCAATATATCTCGGTACAAGCTTGGTGCTCAAGGCCGCAGTAAAGTAGCCGGGGAATAATTAGTTGAGAGAAAATCGCGATGATCCCATGCCAAGCTAGCCAAGGATATCGGAAAGGGCGCCACGACCAGGAATTTGGTTCCGTTCGTTAAAGTACCTACCGTAGAGCGTCGTTTCAGCCTCGAACTTTTTAGCTCCAGGCCAGCCATCCACCAGATCTGCAACGGCCAGAGCACGGGGCATACCATGATTATGCTCACCGCTGTCAAATAGTGGGGACATTTATTGGCGACCATTCGTCGGACGCATTTCGATGTGGCGACAGAAATGATACGACTGCGAAAGGACCTACCTACCTCATGCAGTGTGTGGCTCCTCGAACCTACATGAGTTGAAAAGCAGAAATTGGGAGTTCTTCTTTCCGTTGATGGCATACAGAACCGGCAATCCACACTGCGCTGAAAGGTGCCAATTCACAGACTTTGCACCCGCCATTAGATCGAATCCTTGCAGCAGCTGGTCAGAAGTCCCTGAGCATGATAGATTAATAGAACTACCTTCACGGAAGGCCGACTTTTGAGTTTCGTATCCACGGTACAGTTGCTCGAAGCGTTTGATACCAACAACAACCCATGCCGTACCGTGGAACTTTTGACGGGAGCATCTGGGCTTGGAAGAAGTCAAAATCGGCTCCTGGGGTCCCATAGAAGTGTGGTGAATTGACTTTTTCGTTTTTATGTCTTCAAGTCGTTGATGTTCGTGCAAGGTGCCTACTTATTGTGCCCCGATAGCCATGCTCATCTGTTTCGATGTGGTTTGCTACTGCCATTCAACCGAAGACGTCACCGGCAATGGCAGGAACGAGCCAAAACCTTTAGCGGGGTATTCCCTTCACAACTGCCTTCGTCACGGAGAGCAGTCCAAGGAATTAGCCCAATCGATGGCGCTTCTGACAGTATCCTCCTAATTGACTACTGACCGTCGACTTCACGTCGTCACGACCAATCAGACCTCCAAGTCAAATCCGGAGACACCATGGGCACTAACCAGTGGAAGCCCGAAGCCAAAGGTGCTCTTCTTCGATGCAAGTACAATCAAACTGTTCAGGCCAGAGATCTAACCAATCAACAGGTCTTCGGCACACTAGTCGACTGGCACAGCACAGTAACCAATTACCTTTCGACCAAATCCTCCGAGACCCTTAACTCTCCCTCCTTCTCCCTCAGCTCGCACGTCCGCCGCGCCTGCGCAGGTATCAGCTGGGCCGACTTTGCCCAACAATGGCGCACTAGCTACTACGAAGCAATGAGCGCCCAAGCTGAGCGCAAGAACAAGGGTGAGGAATTGGCATTCAAGACCGTCGACGGTCATCACCATGACTCCCTACGTAAACTCCTATCGCAGTACGATATAAGTGGGCTCTGGACCGATGAGGAGGTTTTGGAGAAATCATGTAAAATGTATTACCTCGACAGATGGTTGGACTCCTCGAAGGGCCCACAAACTTTGAAGAATGAAGGTCTCATTATTACTACCTTGTCCAACAGCAGCCTTTCTCTCCTCCAAGACATGGCGACTCACGCCAAGCTCCCCGGGACACACGTCTTCTCCGCGGAGAAGTTCGGCGCCCATAAGCGTAACCCCTCCGTGTACACCGGCGTATGTAGAGAGTTGGATCTAGCCCTTGGCCAGTGTGCGATGGCGGCAGCGCATTTGGGTGATTTGCAGGCAACAAAGGAGTCTGGGTTTCAGACTATCTACATTGAAAGGCCCGGGGAGGAGTCATGGTGGTTAGAAAAAGTCAGAGAGGCGAAAGGAATGGGGTGGATTGACATCTGGGTTGCAATTGACGAGAAACTTGATGGTGGCGGGATACTAGTGGTGGTAAAGCAGTTCAAGACTCCAGCATCAGCGATGCATTCAGCGGGATTATTGGCAAAATCGTCTGTGCTAGGTGTCTCTTCTACTCATTACTTATCCGACTTGACCCATTCTGTGCCCTCATGGCTTCAATTCCGCCAAACCGAAAGCTTGTTTTTTCTGGACAAAGAGGTTGCTATTCCTTGAAGACGCGGATCAAAAATCCCAGATTCACACCCCATAGCTCATGCAATATGACTTTTAGGCTGCTCTTCATTCATTCAGATGTGCATTTTCTTCCCTGACGATGGAGAGCTCGACAAAACTAGAAAAAATGTTGTTCGTTTCACATAACACTAAAGCTGCCCCTTGGTTTACGGCTAGGAAACTTCATCCATATTAAATTTCCGATGAAATAATCGAAGAGTGGTCTCTACCTACAACGACCGAAAAAATTAGTAGCTGAGTTTATGTATTACCATCCAGCGCTTAGGTTGAAAGAAATCGAAAGTGCGAAGATATGAAAGAATGGCGGTGCCGCTTTTTGAAAATCAGAAGTCCTCTTTCAACAAATCCCCCGTCTTCCAAGTACAACAGAAATTCCACATTCAATAACCCCATCATCGTTCGCCATCGATCAACGGAAGAGTTCCCTCTGTCGGATGTGTAGCCATTTTGCCGATGACTAGTAGCCGTACCCATCACGACCTCCATCGAATCCTCCGTCGACATCCTATGGTCTATTAGCCTAGCTTACATTATGGGTGGATAGACGGAAGAAAGCAAGGGGAAAGACTTACGTAACCATCCTCTCCTCCCTCCCTGTGGTGGCGGTGGGGTCGGGGCCTACGATGGTGATGATAGTACTCCGACGGCTGAGTCTTGGTCGTCGGAGTATAGGTAAACTTTATGCTCGTGCCCAGCGCGACGGAACCCTGAGTGATTGTTGACGGGTCGCCGGGGGCAGTACTGGTGATTATACTAGTGCCGGTGCCGGTGCTGATGCCGATGCCAGTAGTGGAAAGAGCGATGGTGCCAGGAGTCGAGGGATCAAAGCCCGGCTTTGAGCTTCCAGAGTGGAAGCCTGACCCCGATGGGAAGGGATAAGGTGGAAGAGTGGGATAGACACCACTCGCGGATGGGTCGACGGGCGCTGTACCAGTTGGCCCAGTCTTGAAGCTTGAGAACTTATAGCCTGAACCTGAAGGAAAGGGGAAAGGTCCATGGGTGGGATAGACGCCACCTGTGGATGGGTCGAAGGATGCTGTGCCGATTGTGCCAATCTTCGAGGTTTGGAAATGATAGCCTGACCCTGAGGGGAATGAGTATGGCCCATGTGTGGGATAGAGACCCCCTGTGAATGGGTCTGCGGTTTTTGTTTGGTTGTGCACACCTGTTGGTTTGTGTGATATAGCTGTGCCAGCCGTGCCTGAGCCAGTCGGAAGGTGATGATGTGAAGGGAATGGATAGGGCCCGTGGGAAAGGTAGCTGAAGGTTGGGAACCCTGGCGGGGTGCCCTTGGATCCTGGGTCTGTAGAGTTGCTTGATGGCGTGGGCAAGCCGCTGATAGACCCGATGGTTGTTGCATTGCTTGATGGCGTGGGCAAGCCGCTGATGGACCCGATGGTTGTTGCATTGCTTGATAGCGTTGGCATGCCTGAGGTCGGAGTCTTGGTGACGTTGGGGTCTCGGTAGACAGTGTAGATCAGGCTGATGGAGGAGTAGACAGTGGGCTTGAAAGGGTCTGAGGTCAGTCCAACTGGATTGATTGTCCCTGGGGCAGTACCGCTGCCAAAGCCAGTTGACAGCGCCGACTGACTCAATGACAGATTGCCGTAGGGAGCTGAGATGGTAGCAACTTGACTTATTATGGCGGGAACAGTGCCGGTACCGAAGCCGGTAGAAAGAGCAGACTGGCTCAAAGTATTAGGGTCTGTGCCACCTGGCACGCCAGTCGAGATCGGGGCCTGGCTAATTGAGGTAGGGCCAGGAGGTGATGTTGAAGGGGCCGGCGGAGGGAGGAAAGAGAAGATGTTGAAGCCACCGCCGTAGCCGTAGTAGCCTTCATCTTGTCGAGCATGGACGTTCCTTCTACCTGCTGTACGAAAGAGTCAGAAGATTGGACCGGATGCTGAACGTCATTTTAGGAATCAGAGATCGCAGAGATCGATGAGACTCTCATATAGATATGGTGGATTTCGAAAATGCGTTTCAGAACAATTTTCCAAAACATGTGATGAGAATGACCGCAGCGAGATGTCACTCACCCTCTCTACCAAGAGCGAAGGTGACCAGCCCTCCCAGGCACGCGAGTCCTGCTAGATGCATAACGAGTGTGTGGTTCCTGCTTGGTTAGCAAGAGGAGTCTGGCTGGAATGTTGAACAAGCCAGCAATAGAAAGAGAAAGACAGCCGTGAAAGTTCTTATACTCATGCTGATATGCCATAATTTTATACTGTTCTCAACAGAAAGATCTGGCACCGACCGCCGCCGATTACTACTTGAAAGAGATCCCGGTGCAGGTATCCATCGGCTTCTTCTCGCCAGTGCACCGCTGACGCAAGGTGGATTAGGAAAAAGGCTCTCCATCTAGGTACAAAAAGCATCTTATGCTTGATCTTCAGCATGAGTATTTGATATTGGTCTGTTTGCTACCTGGCTCAGATCGCTAAGTGACATATACAACCTTTGGTAGATCCACTCATCTCTCGGACCGAGTCGTAAGGTAGGCAGACTTCAGGGATTTCGCAAGGTATATCAAAGAATTGTGGGTCAACGGTAAACGTTGTGCAGAAGTGGATAGCGGAACCCTGCGCTATGCAGCGGAAGTCTACGATAAACGTGCATAAGGGTCGCATGAAACATGAGCTAGAGCAAAATAGGATTCTTTGTTGGGACAAAAACGCAGGGAGCCAAGGGTAGACCGCATCGGTGACAGATCACAACGTGCACAGGAATTAAGGAAATTGGCAAAGAAAAAGAGATGCAACGATTTGGAAGACCGGAAAAATATTTACGTCTTTTGCGGGTTTTAGAAAAAAACTTCGAGTCGCAGATCCTGAGAATGCTAGGAGCGAATGTTGGGCAACAGATCCGGTTTGTTGTGGCCTAAGAAAGGAGGTGTGGGTGAAGTCGAAAATACGCGAAGCGGCGGATGTGTAGCCATGCAGGTACACAGCAGAGCCCATTGGCCAATACGAGGCGTAGTACTGTGCACGGAGCACTTTTCGAGTCCAGGCATTGCCTATTGCAATACTTTGCACGCCAAGATAAAAAGTGTCGTGGCCGCCAAGGGAGAGTCTTTGGTTATTTGGAGGCTCCCTCCTCAATCCCACGGGATTCATCGGCACAATAACGATCTTATGGCAGAAAGTCAGGTTGTAGAGGATCGGCAATCGTACTTGTCGTGGATTACAGCAAGCGTCGGCACAGTAACAGTCGAGTAACTGGCTTGGACGCAATAGGTGGAGACAGAATGGAATCAAGGTTGCCGTCCCTTGCTTGATAGCTTCACTGACGCCTATTTGTGATGATTGACGGAGATGAGATTATGTTGACGATGTCTTTTGCTTGTTTCAGAATCGCTTTGGGATAATTCGTCGCTAGGAGATCGTCGGCATGGCGAAGCTCTCCGCAATCCAATTTCTTGTTACCTATAGCTAGACGTTGCGCACGTAAGACCATGGACCCTCCCCTACCCCAGTAGCAGTTGTAGGCAAAAAGGAGCCTTCGCCGCTGGGGTTCAAGCCCTTTGGGCAGATGTCGTAAAGCCATTCGGCTACGGGCACTCCTCCTAGACGTTCAACCCGTCTCGGCATCGGCCGTCACGTACAACAGCCGGAAACCAGGTGTGCTAGCCACTGTTCAGATGTCCATGAGAGTCGAGGCTTTGTTCTCGACCGTTCATGAATGGCCCCTAGGCGGTGGTTTCTATTCCAAGCGGCGCTAATGAAGCGAGCTACTGAAGAACGATTGGGGGATGAGCGCGGTTGGTCCTTCTAGAACTATATGTTTCTAGTAAAATCAAGGTACATTATTATGTACTATACGTTACTGTCGCCGTCGCTTTCGCCTTCGCCGTTTCCGTCGTAAACTGCTGAGGATCCTAAACTCGTCTGGATGTACACAGGCCCCTGCGTCGCCACGATCATCATTGCCGGAATTTTCTGAGTTATCTTCAAGAAATATAAGGCTACTGAGGAGTAGCTGAATGCGTTGGAAGACAAGGGCGAGAAAGCTGTGGATGCTAGTTGGTTGGTCGGTTGGTTTGTTTATACAATGACCCGCCTTTCGGTATACAGGGGAACTTATCTCGGCCCTAGGACTACCCTAAAGCCTGGCTCGAAACTAGCTAAATAAGGTTTATATTTATAAGTATAAAGCCGTCTCTCTACTCCCTAGGGCCCGCTTTATAAAAAAAGGTAACCTAAAATTAAAATTATATTTATTAATTCTTCGTTCGAGAGTTATATTTTTTAGACGTCGATACCCTAATAATACTCTCCTATAATTAATAAATAAATGAAATTATTTAAGATAAATTTCAATATATATAATTAAGATTCGAGTTAAGATTACGGATTATATATATAATATTTATATTAACTTTATATTAATAAAGTAGTAAATTAATATTCTATTAAAAAAAGTAGAAAAAGCGCGTAGATTTATTCATCCTATATATTAGCCCTAGAGATCGATTTAATACCTACTTTCGTCTAAAGTATTTAAATACGTATTTAATACCTCGATTTATTTTAAAATAATTTTGAATAAATTAAAATAAACTAGTCTAAATAGTATTAATTTATAATTAGATATATATAGTAATATAGTGAATTATATAGTCTATAATACCGCGCTAATTTAGGGGAGTATTACGCGCGTATATAATTTTTATAAATTAATATAATTTAAAATCGAAATTAAACTAGCGTAGTTATAGTATTTTATATAATCTTAGCGAGTTACCCGACGCTAATAGAAAATTACGGATCTAAGATCTTAAATCCGAAGTTACTATTTTTAGGGTTTTTATTAAAAAAATTTTTTTTTTTTTTTATATTCTCTTTTCGTTATTTTTCCGCCTAAAGTTAAGAAAATACGAATTTAATACCTCGACTTTTTTTATATAGGCTCCCGCTTAATTAATATAGTTATTTACTTTTAGGTATTGATCTAGTTAGGTTTAATATCTCCCGATAAAGTAAAGCGCGTAGGCGTAGCCCCTCGCCGCTTTCTTTAAATATAAATACCGTCCGTCTTCTTCTTTTTTCTATCTATTCTTTATATTCTTTAAGTTCTTATATCGGTCTCTTAAATACCCTTAATCTCTAGTCGGCCTCGTTTATTTACCTTCGCGTTTAGACCTCGATTTATATATTATATTTATATTTATTCTACCGCGCCCTTATCGAACTTAATTTATTTATAACGATTTCGATTCCTTATAGAGCTGGACTTTACCCTTCTTATCGTTAAGATTAGAGACTCGATTAGGCGCGTCTACCTATCTATAAAACTCTTCTCTTTTTATACTCGAATACTCTTATTTTAAAAATACTTTCTCTTCCTCTATCTCCTTTATTAACCTTTTATAATTTACTACTACTACCGCCGTCTTTTATTAAGTTTTAGTTTTAGTTACTTTAAGCCTCTACTATATAATATATAAACGATCGCCGTAGTTATAACGAAGATATTAATATAGTAGATATAGCCTTCCTATAACCTAGATTAATCGAAAATATACTTTATATTCTTTTTTAAATTCTTATCTACTACGCCGTTAATATATAATTAATACTAAACTCTTAAAAGTTATCTATTAATACCTATTATATAAATCTAATTTAGGTTAATTAGACGGTTGAGTCGAGGTTAATTTAATTAAAGTTTTAAGTATCTATTAATACTAATATAATAACGACTCGATTACGAGGATATATATATATATTACTCTACGATACCTAGATCGGCGATTAGACTCTTGAAGGTATAATACCTTTATATACTTTATTACCGAACTCTCTTTACCCTTATTAATTATAATACTATTTTCGAGCTCGTAACGGTAATAGTCTTAATTATACCGGGGCTAAATTATATATTATTAATAATAAAATATTCTATAAAATAAAACACTAGGACTATCTAACTAGTTATTATAATAAAACTCGATCGCGGTATAAAATTAAGAAGGAGGTAGAGAATAATTAAATATCGAGAGGCGAGATTTTAGAGAAGAGTTACCTAAATAAAATCTTAAAACGTAGATCTCTTTTTTACCGAATATAATAAAGTAGGCGGACTAGCCGATATATTATAATAATCTTAGCTCGAAGATTTAAACCGCTATAATTAATATATTTAAACTAAATATAAACGTTTATAAAAGGCGTAGTAAGAATTAAGTTATATATAATATCGATCGAATATAAGATCCTAGCGGCTAGAAGTTATACTAGGGCGTATAACTTAATATAAAATAAATAACTAGAGATCGGCGATCGGCGGTCTTTAAAATAAAGGGGAAAGAGTAGGATTAAATAAAGAAAATTATAATATATACCCTACTAATCTTTATATATATATAACCCGCCTCTTTTTATTTTATTTTAATTAGAAATTCCCTCCTAAACTCCTTAGTTAAAAAAGATTAGATTTTATCTAAATCCTCTAACTAGCTTTTATATTTATATCCTATAATAACTCTTATTAATATAGATTCCGTTTAATTCTATCGACCCCTAACTATAGTAGGTTTACGTAGCGACGGGCGGTTTATAATCTCTAACTTTTATATCTTTATAATTTATAAAAAGGGTAAAAAAGCGAGCGAAAATCTCCTAGACTTCGATATAATCGAATTCTTAAATATAACTAGGCCGCCGCCGAACGAGTCTATAAATCCACTCTATATACTAGTACCGAAACTCTATACCGAAATAGATACTAGAGGTATAATTTCTTATTATTAATATTTAATAAGTATTAATTAATAAATCTAGGTCCCTCGAATATAACCGATATTAAGGGCGGTAACGAGAATAATAATACTCTTTTATCTCTCGAGGAATTATTATTCGGTGTTAAAGAAGTTTTAAAGTCGTAGCGAGCGGGATCTAGTATTAAATACGGAGTTAAAAAATCTAACGGCGCCTTTAAATATTCTATTTTAAAAGACTATAATAATACTTCTACTTCTAGACCGAGATAAGATAGATACTAAGATAGAGATATTACCGATAATAATAATATCTACCCTAAAAGCGACGGCTCGACTTTTAATAAATAAATTAAGAAGTAATACTTTCTTAATACTCTACCGACTTCTATAATAAATTTAGAAACTAGGTATAACCCTTAAAACCCCGCTCGGTAATTTTTATATTAATAGATAACGTTTACCTAGATATTCTATTCTATATAAAAAGATAAAAGACTTTATCTTTAATCCTCCTCTACTCCCTAATAACCCCCTCTCGTTAATACGCGATATATAAACCTATTTCAAAAATACCGAGCCTTATTACCCCGGTGGGGGGAAAGAGAAAGGGGATAAAGAAATAAATTATAATATAAATAATATTATCCTCTACTCTCTCCGGTCGTTTATTACGATATAGAGTTTAATATACTTTATAAATACCGAGCCTAAGATAACTATAGGCGCTACCGATATTCGAGATTCCTTTAAATATAAAGTAGGTAGTATAGGTTTAAATAAAGACGGGGAAAGTATATATAAATTAGAGAAAACCTAATATATAAATTAATACGTAGCTCCTAGTCCTTATAGGCGCGTCTAATAACTCTAGAAAAACCCGATTTTAATTAACGAGATAGACGATACCGATAATAATATAAACGCCTCTACCGAATATCGCTAGTTTCTTTCGCGAGCCTAATCGGCTCCTCGGTTTATTTTTAGGTATCCCTTTAAGTAAAAAATCTAGTAATATAAAAATACAAACTCAAGTCGATCTAGTAAAATTAATAATAGTTAAAGTTTACCCTCTAGTATATTTCTAACTAGTAGCCGGGATTTCTTCTAATATATTTTAAATAACCCTTTCGTAGTAGAGGATAACGAAGAAAAAACTAGCGAAACTAGCGGTTCTACTAGGGCTACGAGTATAAAGTCTAAGATTAAAATTATATACCTCTAAAGCTCTTACCCGAGGGAATAGTTAAAGACGGACGGTTATTTAAATTCTTTTACTACCGAACCTACCTCCTCCCCGTTTAATCGTCTTATCTCTCCTAGTATCGTACTACCCTATAATCTAGTTAAATAAGTTATTAATAGAGGTAATTATAAAATAACGACGACTATTTATTCTCTTTACGTTATTACTATCTTATTATCTCTTCCCGAGTAGTATTAGGACTAACGAGGTTTAGTATTAAATAAAGAGGTATAAGAGATCGTAAAAATCATTAATAAAAGACGAAGGGAAAAGGGTTATAAATACTAGGTATATTAAAAGAGAATATAACTACGCGAATACGAGTTAGGAAATATATAGGAACTACTATAAAAATTTAAGGCTAAACGTTAAACGTAGCGGGGAGGTAAACGAAGAAAGCCGGTATATATAAATAAAGATCAGTAACCGTAGGTTAGTTCTATTATCGTAGAAGAAGTATATATATTCTTAATTTTATCTATAGTAATAAGAAGTTCCTAAATTTCTATTCTATATATTTTACTCTATACCTTATTATATTCTAAAACTATTTTAAAGTAAAAAAAGAGTTATCGATAAAGTTATAATCGTTATTTAGGTAGCCTCGTTATGACTCTTCTTTATTAATTTTTCTATAAAGTAAATTTTTAACTCTTCGCTTAGAGAAGAGTTTTCGACGAAGTATATTTCTATTTCTTTAGACGTTTACCTTTTATAGATATTATTTAATTATTAGAAAGTATACTTTATTTTAAGTTCTACGGTCTTTAATAATATTATCTTTATTTAGGTCTAATACTACCTTAAACCTCGGATATTTAATTATCGTGATTTCTACTTTAGTAACGAATATCTTTAATATTAATAGTAATCTTATTTTAGTAATTATCTCCTAGGCTCTAATATATTCCTACCCTTTATATTTAATTTATTTACGAGTAATACTATAAGATAGGTAACGATATCGGTATCTACTTTCTCTCCTAATTTATCGGTTTATAGTAGTCCTCGGTTTCTATTTATATATAATATACTTAGAGTACCGAAAGTATTAGTAGTTAAACCGGGATATAAAGACGAAGACACGATATATAGAGGTTAATAATAGTGGACCTTTATTAATTTAAATTTATTTCTTACTAGGGTTAGAAATACTTTAACTTCTTATATATTCTAGCCTAAGAACCGGGTTTAAAGTATAATAATTAATTTATAAATATCTTCTAGTATAACGACGAGCTGAAAACGCCTAATTTTTTTTAATTTTAAATCCGCTAGCTACGAATTTATAGGGAGTTTAAATTTATATATAATAATATTCTTAAATCCCGCTTTTATTATTTATTTCCCTAAGAGTTCTCCGGAGATTTTTAGAGTAAGGCCTACTTTTTAAGCGGTAGCTTCTTAATTCGCGTACTATTTTCTAATATTACTATCTTCGGGTAAAGACTTATTATCGCTCTATATATCTACTATTAATTCTTAATAATTTATTTAACCGCTAGGCTTATAGTACTTACTCTCGGGTTAGAGATTATTTAAGGGATATAATAAGATATTAATACTAGTTAGGATTATATATTTAAAGCTCCGTTCGAATAATCGAGGCTAATTAACGATACTACCGTTTATAATATAAGTATAAATGAGATTAAAATAATTAGTAGGAAAGATCTACGGTAGATCGAGATTATCGATAATAAATTAGGAGAATAAAGTATTAGCGCGGTAATAACCTCCTTCTTTAATTAATATAAATAATTATATTTAAATATTGACCGGCGTCTTAGGATAAGAGGTTTCAATTTTAAATTAATATCTTTAATAATATAAGAATATATTACTATACTAGTTAAATAGGATTTAGGTCCGTACCGGTAACTTAAATTAAATTAATTATTAGTCTTTTTTAAGGAAACGGCGATAATTATAAATAATTATTCAAAATATTTATTTTAATAGACGGGTACCGGTCCGCTATATTATATATTTAATTATAGTTATAAATAATAAGCTATAGTATTTTAAGGGACGACCGACCGACTTCTATTATTTAAATTCCTATAATTATAAATACGCTTCGTGTATCTCTATAATAAATCTAGAGGTTAAGATCTCACCCGTTTTAATCTTTATATCTAGTATCGCTAGGGCTAATCCTCCTACGGGAGCGAAGAATAACTATTCGTTAAAGATTAATCTAAAGACGTAGTATTAAAGGTCGAGGTTTTTTAGATATTATTAATAACGCTTCTAAAAATATATTTATTTTAATAACCGACCGGTTTTACTCTTCCTATTATAAGAGTATCGTTTATTAATTCGTATAGTATAAGTGGGCCGGTGTCCGATAACTAATTTTATTATTTAGTAAAATATACTTTATTATTTATTAGCGCTATTTTAAGTTTCTAGTTAACCCTACCTACTTCCTATATAATAAACGTGATAACGACGGTTATTTTCGTACTCGTATACTATAATATTTAATATGACGGATATAGTATCCGACTCTCTAATTAATACTAGGTAAGTATTTATAAAAATAGAAATTAATTAAATCTTATATACTTTACCTTTACTATATATAGAGTCTTTAAATATATTTTAAGAAAGTTATTAATTATTATAAATAAATAAGACTTATTTCCCTACTACTTTATTTAATTATATAGTAATAGGACTTAAGGCCCTTTTAATTACCTCCGAGTAAATTATAATAATAATACCTTTATCGCGCGCGTTATCTAGCGATCTCGGGGGTAGGACGTCTATTAATTTAATAATATTCAAGTATTATAAATATATATTACTATACGACTAGACTTGAATTTACGTTATATTTTCTATCTTCGGCTCGTTATCCTAGTTTTAGCCTAAATTCCCGTTATCCTTTATTTCTATAATTATAAATCTTTATCCTATTATTATTTTTATAATAACTTCTATATATATACTCGTAAGTTTCTACTTCTCGCCGCCTTCGTTTTTATATAAACCGTTACCGTTAATATAAAGAGTTTCTAGACTTTCGTCTTAGAGTAGATATAGTAAATTTATACCGCCGTTAATACTACCGAGAGATTTAAACTTTAAAGGGATTTTATAAAATCTTTATTTCCCCCTTAATTTTTTTAGGAGCTAAGTCCGTCTTAATAAAATTAAAGTAAATTATAAATATATTTATCTCTTAAACTCGGTTTTCGCTATAATCTTTCTCTTATTTATATATACCCTCTCGTAGGAGGACTAGATTAGAGATCTTTATATTATAAATCTTAAGGTATATAATTTTTTGGGTCCGAGAAAAAGAGAAGTACCCGTTATTTATAATTAATTAATATAGTAACTGTCTCGATTTAATTAAATGAAGGAGTCTAACGCTACGAGACCGATTAATAAAACTATTATACTAGATTATTTTATTAGATATAGTTATATCGAGAATCTCTAAAAGTATTATATTTAACTCGAATTCTTTATTAAGTTTAATATAACTACGAATTAATTATCTTACCCGTCTAATTATCCTTGGATTCGAATTAGCGATAGCGAATAACCTCGTTAAATTATTTATACTAACGAAGACTATGAGGAGGGAATAATCAAGAAATAAAAATATTTACTAAATACTATTAATATAAATCGAGTATATAATTTATATTAAATAATTATTAATATCGTTAATTAGAGTCCCTAAAGATTATAAGTTTCCCTCGAATATAATACTACTTTAATTTATTAGAAAAATAGTCTTTATATTAACGACTACCGAGATCGACTCCGTATCCTAGAGCCGAGGCTATAAGTATAATAATTATTATTACGAAATATACGAAGAAAAGAGATATAAATATAAGAGTGTTTATCCTCGTAATAGTTATTACGTCGAGTAAGAAAGAGTAATACTATCGAGATTTCAAATTATAATTATATAGTTATAATTATTAAGGTCTTAACCTTTACCTCCCCTTTTCTCTATACCTTCGTTAATATCTAGTTATCGCTATAATAATTAGTTATCTAGTAGATCGAATCTCCGTATAATATTATAACTTATTATCGCTATTTTTTAAACTTCTTTTAAATACTTCTTTTAAATCTTAATAGTCGGTCCGCTATTTTTTAATTTATATTAATAGAACTACCGGTTTCTTCCCGGACTAAAGAGCGGAGGATTCTTTTTCTAAATAAACTTTACGATTTTTAATTCACCTTTCGGGATAACCCCGAATTTTATAATTAATTTACGACGCCCTTTTACTATATCGTTATATTTAAATTTTATATTAAGTAAGAGTTAACTCGAAGTTATTTTATAATAACGTAATAAAATAATAAAGTTCTAATAGACCCTCGACGAGTACCTCCTAATAATATTTATAACGGGCCTTTTTAATAGTATCTTTAATAAAAGCGAAGCGCTAGTATCTAGGTTAACCTTTTCTCGTCTAAGGAATATAATATTCTTTATTATATAATCTTTAAATCCTATCGCGGGTAGTAACGGCCTTCGGTAATTAATATATACCGAGGCTATAAAGAGGACCTAGTAAAGAGAAGTTTAAAATAGTAATATAATTAATTTTTACTTATTTTAGTTCATTTTTATATTAATTCTAAACCCGTTAAAGTATTTTAAATAAAGATAGACCTTATATAAAGTATTCCCTCTAGGTTAATATTTAATACTTTCCGCCGCTACGTATTATATTTCTAAATAATAGAGATTTTAAAGTCTTTTTCATTAGGGATTTAAGGCCTTTAATAGTAAATAATATTAAATAATCGATAGACCGGCTTTCTTTAATAGCGCCTAGATATTACTATTTTAAAATATTAATATATTAATATAATCGTATTATATTAATATTATAGGGTAATTATTATTACGATAGGTATATATTAAAGATCTTATTAAATATTAATATATATAGGTTTCTATTATTCAAAGCTAGTATATTAAGAGTTCCGGGATATATAAATATTTAGGAGGTTTAAAACGCGTTAATTTTAAAAGAATATTATTATTATAATTTATCGTTATTCGGTAGTACTATTTAGATATCTCCTTTTATATATTCAAACTAGCCTCGTTTAACGCGATTTTTTATCCGTAGAAATCGATCCTCGAAGCGTTCGATAAAGGACTTAAAAGTTTCAGAATTAGAGTTATTTTCTTCGATAAAGTATATTATATAGTCGGTCCAACCCTCTAGCTCTTTAGAGGACGATAATCTTTTATTAAAAATATTAAAGAACTTTCCTATTTACTCCCTCTAATATTCCTTTACTTTTATATTATTAGAGTTTTCTAGTTTCTTTCTCTTCCCTCTTTATTCGTCTCCCCTAGGGCCTAGTATTTTCGACGATATATATCCTATCTCTTATCTCTTATTAGATAAGCGAATAGGAGTAAATTATATTTAATTAATTATTAACCAAAAACGGACTTAAATAAATAGACTAAAGTTCTATATTTATACTTAAGGAGTCGAAGAGTTTAGATCGATAATAATTAGATATAAAAAACTAAAAGTAAAGAGGAATTAATCTTTATAATAATAAACGATTAAGTTAATTTTAACTAGGGATTATATAACTCTTTTAAAATAAAAACACTAGTTTTATATTAAATAATAGGATCGTTAACTCTTCTTAATCTTTAAGATAAAGACTCTTTATTAATACTCTCTTTAACTCGGCTTTTAAGCTATTTAAAATAAATATTATTATATAAGAATAAACGTACTAATATCTATATTAATACGGTGATATAATAGTATCTATATAGTAAGCCTCGATAGTTTAATATATTTATAGGATACGTTAATATAACTACGACTTTACTTCGCTCTTAATATTATTATTATTACCTGACCGGGAGTTAAAACTCTACTCTAATCATAAGCTACGACTTACGTCGGCGGTTAACGGACTCTATAGCGTCGCGTTAATAGGAGGAGACTTATCGACGGATTTATATTCCGGGTTTATACCCGGACTTTTATAACCTAAGCTTCTTCTAGAAATGGCTGTTATTATAAGAAGGAGGATATCTCCCGATCTTAACGTATTATGTCCGACCGTCTTCGAGTGACGAAGGCAGGGACGAGGCTATTAAAGGGAAAGCTTTTCCGTAGTTATTTCCTTCGATTCCCCTCTAAAAGCTTTATTTGAACCCTTTATATAATAGATTTGACCGACAGTAAGTATGTGATGATTATTTCTGGCAGAAATACTAATAGACTCGTAGGCTCTATACCCGAAGCCAGCGTCCCATACTATCGATTAATACCTAGTAGAGATGGTACATATATATTCTTAACAAGTTGGCGGATTGCAGAATAGGATAATATATTTATTCCGATAGCGTATACCTTGCCAATTCGAGGTCCGCCAATATCTTTTTGGAGGGCTATCCTCGTTTAAGATCTAGGAATCTCTGCTCGTAAATTCTTTAACTTCGCTCACCAAATTAGACCTATATACAGAGCTTACTATATACGACAAAATTCGCTCGTCCGTGCAGCCGTAACATATATCTTTAAGGAGCATACTCGGATATATTTGGACGAACTCCTTGGTAAGGGGTACCGCGCGGGGATCGTATTAGTAGGTACTCCTTACGCCTTTCACCAGGGAACTCCCGGGACTAAACCAAGATACAGGACGATTTGAAATTCGATCCTGGTATGGAGTTTCCAGATTACGGGTGAAAAGCCGGTAAAATGGAGATTGTACAGGGAAAATGCTAGATATATGGAGATGATCGTCGTCTGGACTCGAACACCCTTTGCCCTCTAGGAATCTGTGTTGCTCGGACATGTATCTAAGAAGAATCTCCACTGGCCAACATCTTCTGTCCTCAAGCAGGCCATAGTCCACAGAAGATTGGGAACAACCATGCTCTAAAACCCTCATGATCATGCGGATCCTCTTGATTCTCCTCGGCCATTTTCGACTTCTCCTTTTCCCAATTTTTGAGCGTATTCTCATTGTGCTTCTTCCATTCGTCTGGCTTCGTCTGCTGAAATTCACGCAAGAATTCCAAAGCATCGGTGCCCTCCACTACGTCTGGAGTCACCTCCTTCGTATCGTAGCGCTCTTTCTTGTGCCCCTCTTCAGCTGTCTCGAATCGTGTCCGAACCAAAAACCTCGTCCCCTCTTCTGACTCCCACTCTGCAACTATTTTAGGCTTCGACGCCTTTTCCCCGGTACCCTTTAATAGATATTTAGCACGACTTTTACTCAATAACTAAGCGAAAGATTACCTGCGTCGAAGGCTGCGGGGAAAGTAACAGCCCCGGCTGGGATAACGTGGCGTGCCTTGGATCCATCAGGGACCCACTATTGTGCAGCTTCGGTGGACAGGTGAGGTAGCCTCGCGCTATCTAACGCATAAAGGGTAGAGCAGAAGGTGTAAGCGTGCAGGTGAGACTTTAGGAGCCAAAGCTGAGCGTGATTGATAGGGCGAGGAAGGCAAACGTGGCAATATGCAGGAGATTTTCCAAGACGAGGCTGCAAGATCCATGGGTCCTATATAGGAGTTGTGGACGAACATGATAGTGGCGGTCTTCGCCTCTCTCCTTATCCGTAATACCAACAAGATTGAGGATCAACGACGCTGATCTTCTCGTTGGCGCATGATGGCTCCAAAGTGACTCGACATTCCTTGTTTTACGATTCTCCACGACCGTAGTGTTTCGTTAGAGTAATAGCATTTGGCGAAGTGGAAGATGTGGTACGCTAGATGAAACGATTAAACGAGTGAGGTGGCTTCGACGGAAAAGGCAGCCCAATTATTGAATGATCTAGTGCGTATCGGCAGTAACTTTCTAAGGGATGCTGTAGGCGAGACCGGACCGATGGGCCCTCGATCTACATCATCCCTGCAACGTTGTCGTACCGCGACAACGTTGTAGGGATGGTAAATGACTAAGCGGTTACCTTTTGACTCCGTGCGTAACCTGCGTCGTCCCATTTTCTTGTCTTGACTGCGGCCACTGAATGAGATGGGCGTCATAACTAGTCGAGAGTTCAGCGACGCAGTTAGTACTTACGTTAATGGAGGTGGTAACCTAGAAAACCTCTTAGAAGATCTAAAAGTCGTTAATTTCTTCCCTATATCGACGTCGCTAATTGATATTTAGTTTATACGTCGCTGGAAAACCTCCTATTAAAAGCTGCCCTATGACGCACAGAAACGTCTCCAGGATCTCGCCCTGCCAAATCGCCAAGCGAAGAGAGGGAAGTCTTATTTGTCAAAATTATAATAAGTAAAGGAGTCGGAGATTTATATCCCTAAGAGTCTCGAACCCAGTTATATATTATGGATATAACCGATGATATTCGTTAATCCGTCCGAAAGGCTAAAGGGAGTATCTCTAGCCGCTTAACTCTATAAAGAGTTACGATATATAGCTTAGTGTAAGATTAATAACCCTATCCGTATACGAATATATACCGTCGCGCTTTACGATCTGCGCCTTTAGATAGATAAGAATAATTATCTATAACTTAAACGGGGTATTAAAGAGAAAATCGTTTAAATTATCTCCGAGTTATTAATTGTGTACGACTTTCTTGAAGACGTATAGAAACGGACTAAATTGTATTTGAAATTTAACGAACGAATGAAGGAGATTACGATAGAGAATAGAGGGTTTAGGGCCTTAATTATAATATTATCGTGTTTATTATTATACCAGTAAATGATCTTAATATCTTGGTATAGTTTATTGAGATAATAATAATTTAAAGTGGGCGAGAGGCCTGAGCGCCGACGACCTCGAAAACTATATATTATATTTATAAAGCCTCAGCCTCGCTGAAAAGGCCCGTAATATTAATATTAATAAGGTTATATATCGGATTCACACTCTTACTCTATAGGGGCTCACCTCTAGTATCGAAGAACCTAATATATACTATAAGGAGGTAGACGAGGATTTAATAGACGAGGACATTACCGAGGATAATGGGTCATCGAAAACTAGTAATACGGCGTCGTTGTATACGAGTTTTTTCATTCTAGTTTAAAGGTGTGGTCGAAGCCAAAAGTATATTTATCGAGCCGGTATTAAAGATAATGATTTAATAACGACCGATAAACGACGGTACCCTTATCGCTCGATAGTAGTATTCGGTAATAGACGGTTAAATAGTATATTCTTAAATCTTAGAAGTTTAACGCTAAGCTAACGAGTAAACTATAAATAGTTTTTCGCTTATAGATCTTTTATTATAAGTAGCGAACGTTACTTCTCATCGTAGGTAATAACTTCTCACAGTCTCGATATTATACTTATAGTTGAATTAAATAGTAATAAATACCACGGAGACTAGTTTTAACACTTACGGTAATATTATAATAAGAGACACCTTTACCGTTCTTACTCCCCTAAGTTATATACTTTAAGGGAATCCGTCCTTCGGTATATCGGAACACGAGGGAATAAGAAATACGGACTTTAACCCTTCGGGCTATATACCTCGAGGAAATTTATTTTTTAATATATAGAACTTCGACTCTTTAAGTTATATACCTTAAGTAAATCTATTCTTCGGTATATAGAACTTCGACCCTTCAGGTTATATACCTCAAGTAAATTTATCCTTCGGTATATAAAACTTCGACTCTTTAAACTATATACCTCGAGGAAATCCGTCCTTCGGTATATAGAATTTCGACCCTTTAAGTTATATACCTCGAGGAAATCCGTCCTTCGGTATAATATATTAAGAGTAGATAAAAGATATAGTCTTTAAACCTTCGAGTTATATATATTAAAAGAATTTATATTAAAGTATATTATATTAATAATAACTAGGTAATATAAACTTTGACTCTTTAATTTATATATAGTAAAGATAACCTTTAATTCGATATAATATATTATAAATAGGTAGTAGAATCCTCGTATTCCTTAACTCTTTATATTATAAGTAATACGGAGGTCTTTCTACTCTCTTAAAATAGTTTATTTTCGGTATACTTTTTTATAATATTAAATTATACTTATTTATTAAACTCTTTTTTTTAATAATAGAGATATAGTCTAGCCCTAGGGTAAAGTCCGTGGCGATGAAATAACGCGTATATTAACTAGGTTATTATAAACCGCTAGGTTTAAAGTATAAGTTTCTTAATACGTAAATCGGAATTAAATACCCTAGATTTATTATATTTCGGATAGTTATAGGGTTCGATATTTATTATATAATATATTTTAGATATTATTACTATTACCTAACTAAAGAGTTAAAACGATAGTATCGTTATATATATTTAATTATAAGTTTATTAATAGCGGTATAATCTTCGCGTCTAGTATCTAGTTTAGCTTATATTCTCGGTTTCTAGAAATATCTTAATTATATAATTTAGTACGAGGAAACTCTTTTTTAATTTTCTTTAATAATTCTTTACCTTTAAGGGTAATCTCGTAGGTCTTAATACTAGATATAATAATATAGTATCGTTACCGATAACTATAGTTTTATAGATATAACGCTCGTGATACCGCCTCTCCTAATAATATATTAGCGCGATAGTAAGTTTTTAATTATAAAAGAAGTTATATCTTATTATTTATAGTTCCTTTAATAAAATATACTATAATATATTTATAGTCTATACTATTAATTATAATAGTGGGGCGTAATGGGCCGGTAGATCCTAAAAACACTATTTAATAGTATTATATAATAGGATCTTTAACCAGTAAGTTAATTTATATATTAACGAGAATCGTTAGTTTTTATCTACGAAACCTACTACCTATACTTCTTATCGGATTAATATAATAGCGCGGTTATATTTAGAGTAATCTATACGCCCTAAGTTAAGAGTTTACTCGAAAGAGTAGAACTTTATTACTATTTCTTATAGAGACTATAAAGTAGCCCGTCTATAATAATAAATAGATATTACTTTATAAAGATAGGAGTAGATAATAAGTCGGTCTATTATTATATAATTTATAATTAATAGTCGGGTTACGAAATTTATTATTTAAAGACGCCTTAAAACTACCCTCCCTTATAGATATATTTATAAATATCTATACTAAGGCTTGTATTAATATATATAAAATTATATTTATTAAATAGATAATAAACTATAGGTATTTATATATTCTAATTAAGTTGACTAGTTTTAATATTTTAAAATATATATCCTACTACTCTTGGGATAAGAAGATTTCTAATACTATTTAACTAAACCTATATATTATAATAACTTCGTTTCTACGACTCGCTTTTAATAATTACGCCAGCTTTATTAATAGTATAGGTATTACTCGAAAAGTTATTAAAGAGAGTACTAGTACTAAGAAACTTTAAAAGGGAGATAAAATTATTATTAAATATATAAATAATCTCTACGATATTAAAATAAGGCCGGAAAAGAATTATAGAGGTAAAAAGTACGTATATTATACCCCTCGTTAATTATTTAATCTTTTAGAGAGAAAGCCCGTTAATTAATATCTTTATATATCTAGATTCGATTTATCTATAGGTCGTAGGGACTTTAAGATATAAATTAATATTAAAAAAGTTATTAGAGATACTTCGGCCTATATATACCCGAAGACGTAATTATTAATTGATACGATCTAGGCTAGGATAAGGGTATTATAAAAATAATTATCGGAGAGAAGAGTATTTTAATAATATTTAGGTATACCTCTACTTTTATACCTATAAATAGAATCTTTAATACCTCTCTTCTATCCTTAACTCCGCTAATATCTTTTAAATAATAATAATTATATTTACGACAACCGGTAAATTTATAAATATTTATATTTATTTTTCTATAATATATATTAAGGCCGACGAGCTTTCATACTTTATAAATTATTTAAATATTTACGCCTTATTAACTAACGAGTATTTCTCTAGTATAATAGCGATTTCCTAGGTCTTATCCCGCCGAATACTACTTTAATTTTATAAGTCGAATTTTTTAATTTATATCGGTATAATATAAAAGCTCTATATTACTCTCCTTCTATATTATCGCCCTATTAGATTATAGAATATTTTATATATCTAGTAAAAGAGTCTCGGTATTTATACTACGATATCTTTCTAGTAAAAGGTTAATTAATAGTAATAATCTAGTAAAGTCGAGTTTAAAGTTATTAATAATGAAATAGTAAAGGTCTAGATTATATATTACTTTGAGTATTCGAGATAATAAATTATACCTAAACGATATTATAAAATACGGTTTATTTAACGACTCTCCTCTAAGGTTTAGGGCTTTTTATAATTAATATATTAATTAATTAAGCGAATTTAAGCCGCTTCGTTATATTAATATATAAAGTAATAGATAGTAAAAAGGAGCCTAGATATTAGATATAAATTTTCTTTATTTAATATTATTTATTATTATTATTTTTACTACTCGCTTTTAGCTAGATAACGCGTCTTTACTTCGATTATTTTATATATATACTAGGCCTAATAGAGAGTCGGCTCTAATTCTAGCTCCTCTAATTCTAGCTCTATTTTTAAATTATATTATAAATAAAGTATAGTTAGTTATATCCCTCTACGTTTATATACCTTTAATTTCTACGTATTCTTTAAATATATAATTTATCCCTCTTTATAATTCTTAAAAGCCGCGTTATATAAGTCTCTTATTATTATATTATATTCGGTCTTCTACTTTTTACTAGCGAAGTACTCGGTCGCGAGGTAGTTATTATTACTATCGAGGTAGACGGCGGTGAAATACGGGTCTCGGTTATTATACTCTACCTCTCTACTCTCGAGGTTAATTATATTTATATTTATTTTAGGGACGAGCTACCTACTACTAAATAATCTTTATTATATTTATAAATAATATTTATATATTTCCTATAACCGCTTTCTTAAACCCTTCGGTATTCGCTATAGTAATTCTAGCCTCGGGCCTATTTTATAATTCCGTTTTAATTATTATACCTAGTGTTAATTATTTACTAACTTTTATTATAGTATCTAGGGTCTTAAAATTAATAACTCTATTAATAGTTATATTTACGTTAACGAGGGCCGGTAATAGATTAATTTAAATCTAATAATCTAGTAATTCTCGAGTATAAGTATCTAGGAATACGAGATAATTTATAGTAAAATATTTAGGTCGTATAAAAGGGGCTAATTATTATAAATAAAGAATAAAGTTATATAAGTCTTTTAAACCTAAGAGGCTAGTTATAATAAAATCCTAGTTAACGTTTATACCTAGTCGCTAAGAAATAAAAAATATAGAGATACTCTACCCGCTACTATTAGCTCGGTTTAACTCTAGATTATAAAAACCTCTTTAAAGATACCCTCGCTTTCTAATCTAGTGTTTAAATTATATAGAAGGGAATATAAATAACTTCTAGATTCTAACGCGGTTAAAGATTTAAAAGCCGTAAAAATTTCTATAAAATATTTTAACTACTCCGTCGGAAGGAGGAGAATATTTAGTTTATAATATAAAAAACTTTCTCGTTTCTTTATAATATATATTAAAAGTAGATAATAATTTAAATAATAAAGTCGTTTTTATTAAAACCCCCCCTTTATTTTAATTTAAGAACGAGATTAAGGCTCTTAAATTTTATTAAAATTATCTATTTATTCATTTACTAGTTAATATAATCGATAACTTATAGTTACTAGTACTAGAGTTTCTCGATAAAACTCTTTACGATGTATCGTATAAGAAAAAACTTGAAAGGAGGGATATTAAACGGGTAGTAAAGACCGCGCTTAATAGATTTACTATCTTATACGCCTATAAACGAGTATATACCGGTTAGGACTAAGCCTATTTTTCTAGGCCTTATTCTTACTATATTAAAGATCGCTAGGTTCTAGATATTAAACCGGATAATATCCTCGTTAATAACGGTACCGGTAATACCCGATTCGGTACTATTTAATTTAATAACCTAGGGGACTCGGTTCCCGAGGAGGTAATTATAAATAACGGAGGATATATTATCGGGGCCCCTATCTATCGTGCCTCTAAAATTATATTTAATTCTCGATGGATTATTACGGTAGATATATAGTCTCTTAATACTATAATAAGTTACTTCGATCTATATTATAAACTTTGTACGATACGTATCTATTTATTCTAGTTATAGGCGATATATTATTTACTCCGAAAGTATATCTTTATACCCTATAATCTCGATCCGGGAGATAAGTATTTCGCTCTAATTATATTTATTTTATAGAATAAATACTTCGGACCCTTTCTTAATAAATTTTTTCAACTTCTCGACGATAAGGGTATAGTAATTCTTAGATATATCTTAGAAGAGTATAGTAAGGAGATATAATTATTTTCGATAATTAATCCGGAAATAATTAATTTAGATAATAGAGATTTTATTTACTATTTTATAAAGCCCGATCCTAGAGATCGGCTATTAACTACCGAGGCTTTAATATATCCGTGACTCAAAGGTGTGTAATTATAAATACTCTAACTATACCGGATAATTATAAGGCGATATGGGAGTTTATTTAATTTTAATATCTACCTTTATTAAGGTAGAGGTACCTAAGGCGTATACACCTTAAACACTATGACTATACGATACGGCTAGATTCCTATGATTCTAGAAGTCTCTATATAGGAACAGGGACATAGAATTTGATACTTATATTGTTAAAGTTTAGCGTCGCAGTCATCTAGTATAACACAATTAAAAGAGCCCCTACAAATTCTTCCCAACCTTTAACGCTTCCTTGTTGATCCATACCACCTCACAGCCCCTTGTATAGAGGTGATTAGTCATCCATCCCATCATACTAAGACGTGACTGGTTATCCATCGGTTTCACTTGCATGTTTCAGGCTGACCAGTCATCATTCGCATTCGAGTTTTAAGTGCTTGAAGGCGTGACCCGTCATCACTAACTGGTCACTCATCGGCTCCTGCAGTCAACCAGAAATGACGTCAACGCCGTGCATAGGCTTTGGGAAATTGGATACGTTGACGAGAACTTTACCGCGGGAATGAGTTTGGGTAGAGACTCATGGTGGGTAGTAGTGACGGCTACGAGCTACGTGGGTGGACACTGGTTCGGGATAAACGAGCCTATAATTATCTTGCTTGGACGGGCTGTGGGTTTGATCTAATATAATATTATATCTAGTTAGAAAACAGCGTTCCTCCGATATAAATTATTATCGTTTATTATATTAAAGACCGTTTTATTTAAACTTCCGCTATCGCTATCTACCGCACTATAGCGGTGTCGCCTTAAATAAATATACTAAATCTTCCTATTATTATTTTCTACTCTTTCTAATCTCCTTTCTTTACCCCGAGAGTAATCTTAGCCTTTATCCTATAGCGCCCTTTATTTCTTCTATTTACTTCTCCTATTCCTTTTTCATTTTCTTAAACTCTTAAATCCGCTATTAGATTATCCGAGTATCTTCGGGCTTTATACGTATCTCTTTCTTCGCCTTTTTATTTTTAACTAGATAATTTCTAAGGCTTTAAATCTCCTACTAGGCCTTTTATTAACTTAAAATACTTTCTTGGATCGTCGATTCGAGGAGATTTTAAGTAAAGGACTCGTTTAAATTTTAACTGGAGTTTTATAACTAAAGTTAATAAACGTATTAAGATCTAGGGTAAGCTCGTTAACTAACGTTTTAAATCCTAAATAAATAACCTTATTCGATAATAATAATATAAAGCTCTACGTGGATGATACTAAATCTAAATATTCTATACTTAGTGTTTTATCGTTCGCCGTAGTTATAAACTCTTCCCGTTTCTTTTTTATTAACTTTTTAATATTCCTTAAAGTACTAGCTCTTTATCGGAAGGTATCTAGATTATTAGTTATATCCTAACTATTTAACTAGGTTATATGGTATTTATAGTCGCGATTAGGATTAATAGATAGTATATAGTAAATAATATATAATTTAAGCGCCCTAGAGCCACTATAATAAGTCGATATAATTGTATAAAAGTTATTATCGTAAGCCGTCTCTAGATTAATATATAACCGAAGCTCGTATATCCTACGGGTATTTAAAGTACCGTCGTATAAAACTTGGTTTTTATATATAGGCGTATCCCCCTTAAGGCCCTTTCCCTCCGTAAAGAAATTAGGAAAATATAGTACGATTATATTCGTCGACGGTATAATATAAAACCCGAGCTCTTCTCGGGTTCGTTTATTTAACTCTTTTAGGCGGGCCTTATCGTAGAAGTCCAACTAGGCCTTAATAATAGAGTTATTAATTAAGTCTTTAAAGTTTCTAAATCGGAGATTTTTAGAATAAAGAATATTAGCGGAGCTAGCGATAATTAGGAATATAGTATTTATAACCGTAGCTTTAATTAATACTTCTTGATTCTTCTCTTTAAAATTCAAAAATACTTTACGAGTAAAGTGTAACGACGATAGGGAGGCTCGAGGTAGTATTAATTTTATATTTATCTCCTCCTAATTATATAGTTCTTATAAATTCTTAATACTATTATATTCTTTAAGATAGATACTATGATTAATAAAATACTACTCGAATTCAAGATTATAGGTAGAAGATTTTCTAGTCTTCGAGGATATATCCGATTCTCTTCTAGTTTTAACTTTCTTCTAGGAGCCCGATTAACTTAAAAATATTATTCGACTCGAAAGAATTATAGTTTCGGGTTCCGGGTACTAGTATATAGTTAGAATATTTCTATAAAAAGGGTTAAATCGAACTTATAGCTCTAAAGTAATTAAAGTTTAATTTATCGTATCTTATAAAGCGCTTAAATTATATAAAGTTAATATCTTCTTTACTAGTCCGATTAGGCGGTATAAGAGTAGTAGGTTATATAATCCTTCGATTAAACTCTCGAAGAGCGCGAGGAGTAAATTATACTTTGGATAAGTTATCTCAAAACTAGTTAAATATCTAGTACCGTTACTAATTCTCGAGTTTTCGTCGTTTAGTAGTAGGCGGTACAGAATCGGTCGTAGGCTCTTCTTTAACGTATAATTATCGCTTTTAATTACGGGGTATTAAAATTCTCTCTAAAGATATTAAACCTCAATTTTATAAAGTTAAATAAATAATAACGGATAATTAAGAATACGGAGATATAGATAGCGCGCGTCTCCGCTAGTGTATATAAGTCATTTTAGATTACGGGGTTAATAGTTAATTAACGGAATAACTACTACCTAGAAAATACTAAATATATATATATATTAAATAAATACCTATACCTTTTGACCTTCGTCCCACCGAAATAATAGTGTAAATATTTTATATATTATAGCTACGAGCCCGGGTTTATATTAATCGGATTCACAAATAGAGAACTTGGTAAAGTAGTTATATTCTTCGATTTTATCTCTTCTTTATCCTAAAAAAGCCCTATCGATAAGACGTGGCTACGGTATATTAATAGTTTATCTATATTAAGATATATATATAGCCGGTAAATATTAACTATAAAGGAGGATCAATGGGGGCGGCTTCGGCGATATATATATAAATAATAGAAATAGGTGACCGTAGCTACTTTATAAAACTCACGACGTACTAGGAACTAATATTAAAACCGACGAGGATATTGTTATTAAATTCGAACACGTCTTTATTGATCCCTCCCTCCTAGAACGTGAAGCTAATATTTATCGATTCCTCTCTAGTAGTACGGGTATTCTACGCGTGCACTTATATAAAAACGAGTCGGAGTATAATGTGATAGTGTTTGAACTTCTAGGCCCGAGTCTAGAAGACTTTTTTAATTTCTACGGTCGTAAATTCTCTCTTAAAACCGTATTTATACTCGCCGAGTAACTCGTCTATCGTCTAGAGTATATTTATTCTAAGAATATTATTCATCGAGATATTAAGCCGGAGAACTTCTTGATAAGTATAAAGAAGTATAGGAATTAGATTTATATAATAAACCTAGGTCTCGCTACCGAACGTCGTGATATTTAGGTAGAGGCTAGTACCGGTTATACCTAGAATCTATATTTAATTAACACGGTACGTTTTACTAGTATTAACGGTTATTTAAATATTAATAAATATAATATCCTCGGTTCTTACTACGTAAAGACTAACGCCTAGTTAAGTATAATATCGCTGCGATAATTTAGAATCCCTCGGTTATATACTTCTCTACTTCCTCTAAGGCTCTCTTTTATAGTAAAGTCTTACGACTATAAATTAGACGTAAAAGGAAGAATTTATTTTAGAGGAGAAGAGAAGGATTAATATTAAAGATCTATACGATACTCTCTCTTAAGAATTTATATTTTATTTCGACTATATCTATTCTATTAACTTTAATAAGAAACTAAAATATTCCTATCTACGTAAAATCTTCCGTGATCTCTTCGTGCGCGAGGGCTTCGATAATAATTATATATATAATTAAATAATCCTCGAATATCTAATAGTAATATAACGAAGGAAGAAATTATAAAGCGAGGATATATTACCCGAGGGAGGTTTATAAAGGAACTTTTCGAGATTAATAAAGTAAATAGATTTTACGGTTATATAAAGACAATATATTACTTTATTTAATACTTATATACGAGTTAGCTTGAGGATAATTAAGAATATATTACGTACTATAAATAGACGGACTTAATTTATATTATAGTTAAAATTATTAATTTAAATCTTAGTAATAAAGTACCTTTATTATATAATAATAGTTTTTTATATATATATAAAAAACTACTATTATATATAACGAGGGGTTAAATAGGAGTAAAAAAGTCTTATCTCCGTTTTAATACGTAATTATTATTTAGTAATAAAGCTACCCTCTACCCAAGACTCCCTATAAATATAAAATAAGTCGGGACGGATTAAAGTTTCTTTTAATTTCAAACTTTTAACACCCTTATAATCTAATATATAAAAAAAACTAATACGAGATTAAGACTTTATACACGGGGACTCTCCCTCTATTATTTTATTTTAAAACCGCGGAGGAAAGTTTTAATTAACCGCGGATCATATTAATTAAAACGAGGGGGTAGAAGATATCTTTATATAGCCGCTAGTTTAAAATAAAATAATAATATTAAAGATAATAGGCCCCGAAGTCTTTCACTATCTTTATTATTTTATATCGATACTACCACCTTTAAACTACCTTAGATAACCTTATTAATTCTATAATATTAAAAGTATATATTATTTACTTTCTCTCTTGAACGTCTACCTTTCACCGGCCGATAAATATATTACGTAGTACTCTTTAAGAACTTCGGCGTAATTTAAAGACTTCCTATAATAGGTAGGCCATTATTATATAATAATCCACCGAGAGTAATAATAGTTAAATCTTTATCTTTAGTAACTAGAATTTTATAAACTTTTCCTTTATATTAACTAAGATAATAGTATAGGTTTTCGAGGGATAATCTATATCCACTCTTTCTTCTAGAATTCTTAGAATATCGGCGAGTAGTGTACTCTCTTTATTAATAACGTCTCCTCGCTAGTAAAGAGATTATGAGTATAGTATTACTTAGTCTTAGTAATATCTCCCGCGGCGCCTATACCCGATCTTGAATAAGACTTTTCCCGCCTTAACCTTCCTGGCTTAGTCCCATTTAAAGCTTGGTATCTTAGTAAATAAAACGATTATTAAGTTATTTACTAGATACAGAAGCGACCCTAAGATTACTAAAGTAGTGCACTTCGTTCTCGGAGTGTATTATTACTTATAATATAGAAATATAGCTTTACTAACGTTTCTCGTCGAGGGAGCACTCGTCGGAACGACTAGGTAAGACTAAGATAACTCCGATAAATATTTCCTTAAAGCGTACCAGAGATAGGACTTATATAATAAGTATTTCTGTCGAAAAGGAAATTAACTTTATAATGTATTCCTCCCTTCGGGTCGACCGCGAGCCTTTCAAGCTTTCTCTATTTGAACTTTTTAACAGAGTAATCTTGGCTCCAGAATCAGACTGACCTGTTGTCTTCGCCCTTCCTTTACTAGTTGATCTCCGTTGTCGAGGGGTAAAGGACCCATGCTTATGGCAATCGTAAGGCTCAACCACTTATACAGCAGAAGTTAAGACAGAAGAATCCGCGGCTCTATATAATCAATCATTTCCATTTCATAAGACGTTCATAAATAGGTATGACTAGCTTAAATTGAAGCACTAAGCATTGACCTGAGCCTGATATTAGTAAATTTAAATGTATAGCACGGCTCTATCACTAAAGAGAGTAAGTTGGATGGAACTCCTATTAGGCTCGTAACCCTTACACCCCCTACACCCTCTGTACCCTCTGTACCCCTTGTACTCCTTGGACCCCTTAGGGACCTGGTGGACTTTGTAGTCCTTGATATCCATTTGTTACAGGAACTTGATATCCACCTGCCCCAGGAACCCTGCCTGGTCCTTGGGGTCCTTGTCTTCCTCGTCTTCCTCGTCTTCCACGGTCACCACGTGCTCCTGGCATCCCAGCTAGTCCCGCTGGACCAGCTGCCCTTGGTAGTCCTGGTAGTCCAGCTGCCCCTGGTAGTCCAGGATAACCTGGGGCTCCCTGCGGACCTGGCTGTCCGTGAATACCTAGTGCCCCCTGTCGTCCTTCCGGTCCCGGCGGTCCCGGGGGGGCCGCTATCGGCCGTGGTGGACGCTTTTTCTGCTGTCTTAGGATACAGCAAATGGCAAGCAGTAATAGAACCACCAAAATGATACATCCTATAATAATTCTAATTGTTGTAGCTAAGGTATTACTATCATTATTAGAGACTAGGGTCTGGTTGGTAACAGAGGCTGTAGTCCGAGTTGGAGTGATAATGGCTTGTTGTCCAGTTACTATAGTTGTTGCGCATTTCGTTGACGACCCTAATTGGATGATAGTTATATAAGTAGTATCGTGTCTTGTGATACTGAGTATTACGAAATAGCCTTTCTCGTAGTTCTCTGCTTGTATCGCTAGGCCTAGAAGCGGGTTATTACTAAAATGTACTAAGCTAGCCTGCTCTTATGAATCTAGGGCGAATCTAGTTTAGAGAGTCGAGAGATAGCGGAGCAGCCGGTAGAACACGAACTATATGCTGTAAGGTAAATGACTGAAATAGGAGGTAGATATGCAATTACCGGTAAAACCATATATACCTTAATGATCATTTGTTCTAAGATGGGGACGGGGCACTCGACCGATAGTCGTCTCTACGTTTAAGAAACCATGAGGTCCTCCAAGCTTCTCGCTGTCGTTCGTGGATCTCTATCGAACCCGATTCTCAGCTTTAGAAGGGTGGGATTAGGGGGACGAGGTAGGTTGGATAGGACCGAAATTAAATCAATCATATGAGGACACATCATGGATTCCTGCACCGAGACGCTTTCTCGCTCAATCAAGGTGGTGTAGATAAGGCGGACAGCCCTTCGAGCGGAACCTTCGACGCGCCAGTCGTCTATAAACCGTGGAGACCAATGACACCATAGAAAATCTCCTTCAGTTTATACAGCAATGGCAAGGTAGAATGTCCGGGGCGCCAAATACCATAGCTGATGGCGAACAACAGACTGCTTCCAAATCCATATGGAAGGCGTATCAATTCGAAGAGCTGAGCTTGAGGGCCATTTCGGCCCACAGGCGTGGGTAGGAATAGGCTACATGCATGGGGTGGTTTCCGCAACAAGTTAGGTGCTTTCGGGGAAACGGACAACCATCCCATCCCTGTGATGGATCGGCTACGCATAGAATCCCGCACCTTAGATGTTCGCGAGGCTCTGATATTTCTCCGCACGCACGCTTTTGATGCAGATCTGTTGCACATGAACTCCTCGACGTGGCAACTCCTGATTTGGGCTGCTTTATGCACGAGATGGTTTTCGGCGAACTGCGCATACGAGACTGTCAGTGGACGCATAGCAGCCCAAGAAACCCCCGCAACGTTTCGACGTGGCACCTCCCATGACCCATCAACGGTCCATCAATGACCGGCGTCGTCCCACGAATGCAACGGCATCCCGCGCGGCTTCCCCCTGAGGAGCTGCGATCGTGATTGACGAGAAGTTGACTGATTTTTGGATAAGCCCCAGCGCTTCTTGCATCCCCTTACCTCCTGACTGGCCTCAACGAACGTTTTATGGGCAGGCTCAACGTCCCAAAAGCTCCAAAGAAGCGGAGTGACTGTGTTTCCAAAAGCAAGATCATCGCTCGTGCCTTCTTCGCGGCTCTCTCCCCAAGCAAGAAATTGGTTCCAGTGGCCTCTCGTCGGATTTTAAGTGTATGTCCTCCCTCTGTCTATGATTTTCCCTTGTTACGCCGTCCCCGATCCACCCTGCTTTCCAATTTGACTTGCGAGGACCTGTGCTGCAAATGCAATCCTAATTGACTGCCCGGACTGACTGTTCCTCAGATGGCACCGAAAGACTCAAGGGGCTCGACCGAAACGAATGGGAACATCCATCCAGCGGGAAAAGGCAAGGCGGCGGCAACAATCTCCCGGACTTCGTCCAACGACAGCCTTCGGGATTTGACGCCAGAGGCAGTGGACAAGGGCATAGCCGCCGTACGCGAGATATCCAGAATCCTGTCTTTTGCGCAGACTTATCATAATGAGATTGGTGTTGTCGAGAGTGTCTATGGTCTGGCCATTAGCCAGCAGGCCCGGATCAAAGAGCTCGGTACCACAGTGAACGAGTTGATTTTCCAAAAGGATCAAGAGATGACAAAACTTCAAGATGAGAACAACGCGTACCAAGCCAACGCTCGCCAGTTCGAGCGGGAGAGAGAGGAGCTCAAACGAGAACAAGCAACTATGGACGACACGCAGAAGGCGATGCAGTCAGAGATGAAGAAACAAAAGGAAAAGGAGATCAGTAAAGCAAAGCAAGAATTCTCAGACAGATTTAACACTAAGGCCAAGCAAATTAAAGAAGAGCTCGAGAAGAAGATACAAGGCCTGGAGACGGATAATGATAGACTGAAAGACACCATCAAGACACTCGAGGAGAAGAACATACAGGGTCAGGAGGACTTGAACCAGCAAAAGGAGAGCTTGGAACTCGACAAGAGAAGTTCCCAATCGCACATCATGCGCCTGGAAGCGGAACTAGACCAGATCAATGCGGCCTCCACGGTGTCGCCGCAGACTCCTGACTTCTAGTAAGTATTGACCTTGTCCACGTCCCACGAGTTACGGCTGATTGGCGATCTTAGTATCGAGGGCTTTGGCCAACTGTGGGCGGGTATTCGAGATGTGGCGGTTAATGGGTGTAGATTCCTGCCTGAGGATACACACTTGGTATGCTGACTGATGCAAATGGGGAGTGCCTTGTGACAGCGTTATTGACGTCGTTCATAGTTGGACAGCGATACGGTTCGACATCGGCTATTCAGCGCCAGTGCGATTTTCAGATTTTCGCCCCTGTCTACCGAAAGCCCTGTTGCGACCTTCCTACGGGCGTGCGCCATTCAGAACTTCCTATCGACAAAGATTATCTCCATCATCCGGCGACAATATTTCGCAGAAACAACACCGGCAGTGGAACGCAATTCTGGAACACAGCCAATAGATTCAATTCTGGACACCATCTCCCATGTTCCAGCGGCGACTTCGAGCCAAGAGTTGTCCTGGCGGTTAACGACAGTTGATAAACTTGACCGTCTCACTTCACATGGTCCCTCGGGAACGACCGATATCTCCACCGAACCAGGTCAAAGCAACATCATAGAGGAAATCGTGGCACTACTTCACTACTTTCAGGGCCCGACTGATCAGCAACTACGTGTGAGGCTTACGGAGATCACAAGTGTGGCTGTCAAGCTTTGGAGCGCCCTTCGGAAGGACAGTTGTCAGGTCGATTTCGTCTACGACCCCTCAACAGGTGATTGGCAGGGATGGGATTTGGTCGATGACGTGGCGACGAATGACTCCATGGCGGCGAATTCGTATAGCGAAATACCCGCGGACCAACTGCCCTTCAAATCCTATATGCTGTTCCCTCGAATCATGGGCTCCTTTGACTCTGATTGTACCGACCCTCGCATTTTGCACACGGGATCGGCTCTTCCTCGTGATACTCCGGTCTTTCAAACAGGTCTTCAAGAAATGAAGCAGATCGATCACGCGACGAAGGAATTCAAACGTAGGCTGCGCAGAGGATCCAGCGCTCAATCTTCACCAGTGATAGGCAAACGTCAAGGAGATTGGCCTGCTCTACACCGTGGCTATAATTAAGTCCGTCATGTTTTGGTGCAGTAGGGGAGGGACAACGTAGGCACGAGGGCGGACGACCAACAGTCAATCAATTGACGACAACGATTTGTGTACTTTGAATGCGTTCCTTTTCGTTATTATTTTATGCGCTGGCCCAGCTCCATCAGAACGCCAAAGCACTACAAAGCTCACGAATTGTTTTTCATTGGACAAGTGTAATGACCTTGCAACAGTTATTAAATGTCCTGTATATTCTCCGTTGGTGAAGGGGAATAAGACAAACAGTGTAGAGAAGATGATGCCAAGACAGTGATATACCTAGATGCAGAGCGTAAGGTGCACGACGTCGGAGCGATTCAACGTATGATGGACCGACACCATACCGAAGCTCTTAGACGATGAGGTGATACGGAAGGAGTAGTCCGAAAATTTACCCTCCATCACCTCATCCCCCTTCTTCGTAGTCCACCATCCCGTTGCTTCTTTTGCTACTCTGTCTGCCTCCTTATTCCCTAGGATCCCAGTCCTCCGATTTTCTTCCCTGTAACTGGTTAATTCTCGTACAGATTACTCCACTAGTAGGTTGACACGTTTCTGGGGCTTAGCATATTAGTGATCACTCACTTCGCTTACGTCTGTAGTTATTGGCTGTATTATGAGGGTGGGCGGCGGCTGTTATATGACTTGGCTCCTCTAGAGTGCTTCGAGTACACTTTTGGAGGACCCTACACGCGGAGAGTACTCCCTTGCCCCCCTCTTGCGATGTTTCTTTCCAAGCGAGCCCTCAACTTTTGGACGCGGGCTCGTCCAGGGAGCACTCGCCGGGAGAGCACTCGTCGGGGGAGGACTCGTCGAGGGCCTTATCACGTGATAGGAGTTTTTTGAGTCGACTCAAAAAACTCCTGTCATGTGACCTCGCACTCGTCGGGGAAGTACTCCCCCTCCAAAAGTTGAGGGTCGTTGGGGAGTACTCCCCACCTTCAAAAGTTGAGAGGAGCCGAGTCACATGATAGTAGTTTTTTGCGTATACTCAAAAAACTACTGTCACGTGAGACGAAGGGCTGAGCAGGAGCAATAGAGCCTTGACTCCGCTTTAATGCGCAATCACTTTTAATGAGATGTGGATATAAAGGATTACTGACCGACGGTATAAAAGCCGATAGGATTACTGCGTAGTAATAAAGCTACCCGTTCACCTAAGACTCCCTACAGTATTTATTTAGAACCACTATTCTTTCTTTAAGTAAGCGGTTTTTTGGTGACCAGTAAGCTTGATACATAAGCTATACTAAGACAATTTGTACTTGAAGAGAATTGAGAAGAGAAGTAGCTGATCTGTTAGAAAGAGTGCGACTTGTTACTAGGTCGTGGGAGGGTAGAGAGGCTAGTAGGTAGAGGGTAGATAGTAGAGTTATAGGTCGTGGGTAGGAAGCTCGGGCAGGGACTTCCAAGGGAGCTAAGAGAATATACTATTTGAGGGAGTAGGGGACTTGGAAAGAGGACTTGGAGGGAGTAGGGGACTTGATACCGTAGGGGACCTGATGTCGTAGGGGATTTTATATCGTAGAGATTTTATATCCGTAGAAGACTTGATACCGTAGGGGACCTAATACCGTAGGGGATTTAATACCGCAAGGGGATTTAATGCCGCAAGGGGATTTTATACCGTAGGAGGAATTTATACCGTAGGCGAATTTATATTATAGGGGAAATTTATCCGTAAACTATCTAGTAAATAAGGTTTATCGATGTATTAATAAATACTAGTAAGAGTATTGAGAGCGGCTAGGTTGGGAGGTTACGAAATAGAAAACTTTGTAGATATTAATACATGAACGCTCGGAATCGATTAATATTATCTATCCTACTATATACTAGTAATACTGAGCTACGACTAGTAACTCTGCGACTTTTGGATATAGTATTATTAGTCTTGAGATTAATAGTGTCTTGAGACTACCTTCTAAAGACGACGAGTGTTTCGTGACGAATATTGTCTAGAGACTAGTGTCTTAAAACTAATAACGTCTTTAGACGATTGTTTCTAGACTTTAATATATCTTAAAATACTCGTCGTCTTAAGATACTAGTCTTAGGACATTATACGTCTATAAATACTCGTCTCAAGACAATATATATCTTGAGGCTATATTAGCTCCTATATTGAAATTTTATATTTTAGAATAAAGGTGAGAGCGGTATATTTGAAATCTATAAATAATATTATTCCCGTTCTTACTCCCTTAACTAATCTATAGTATCTAGTATATAGAGGATAGTAAACGCTATAGAGATAGTTATAGTATAAATACTAGAAGGTACGAGATTTATTTAAACGAAGAGGGAGCCCAAAAATCTATTTTAAATAAGATTAAATATAGCGCGAGGGTTACTCAAAAGTAGAGGTTAGGAGATATAGTAAAATTAGTATTAAACCGTCCGTTAAGTCACGATAAAAAGGGCGTTAATACTATTAAAATAGATATTTGGATAATTTACGTTTATTTTAAGTAGGGGTCTATATAAAGTTATTAAATAAATTTTTCTAGAATCCCTAATTTACGGATTTATTAAGTCCGTAAATCTAGATCTTTAAAATCGTAGAGTTTTTAACTCTCGCTATAAGTATCCGGTATAACTCTTGAAGTATTATAATATATATAATAACGACTCGCTGTAGTCGTTAATAAATTAAAGAGTATTATTAAATAGGAAGTAGTAAAAGTTTATTTAACGCGTATTACTATCGTTAAATCGCTAGAGTTCGAGCCTAGAGCCGAACTCTACGACGACTCGTAGATGAAATATATTAATAAAGATTATATAATTAATACTAGCGACCCTTCGTATCCTACTCTATTCTCGCTCTACGAAAAAATTAAAGAACCCTTCTTATAGATAACGAACTCATAGATAAAAACTAATTTATATTATCTAGTATCGTCGCCTTAAGTCGCTAACCCTATATCTCTAGGAAAAGGTATACCCGCGGCGCTTTACGAGTCGTGTCGGGAATTTCGTAAAAGAGGAATATCGGAATATAATATACTAGATACGGTCGTATAAGGTTTATTATATAATAATCTCCTCGATTACTTTAAAACTTACTAGGATACTTTGAAGGTAGAGGGGATATTTACGATACTATTATATTAAATATTTATATAGACTCTAGAAAGTAACTCGGAATAAGTTTATCGGTTATATTATTATTTTATTCTTTATTATTTAGATATAGAAGACGACCTTTATTAATAACGGCGATCGATCGCGGAGATACGAAATTTAGATAATTATATTAATTTCTTTACCAAAGCTTAGGTTAAATAAAGGATCTATAAATAAATATATTAAAATAGAGAAAGTAATAATAATAAGGTATATAAGGAATACTTCGTATATATCTATATAAATCGGACCTTATAGGGTTATAAACGTATAAAGTAAATATTTAAAAAAAATCTATAATACGGGCGACGATAGTTAATACTAATTAATAGGTTTATTATTAATAACGGGGAGATAATTCCCGGGCTTAACCTAAAACTCCTTTTACTCTATAAATCTACTATCGCCTAAAAAATATTATATACCTATTTACGTAAAGAGAATCTACTAACCTATATTATAGTTATAATATTATAGGATATATTAATCCTTATCTAAAGTCTCTAGTCTAGTATATCCACCGTTTATATATACTTATATTAAGGATATATGAAATTATATAGTTAATAGCGGAAAGTCTAGTATATTATAATAAACTATAAGACGACGATAATTTCGGCGTTATTATAGGAGGCTTAAAATAGTATATCTAGTTTAATATAAATAAGTAGGATTATTCCCGTTTTATTCGGGCAATCTTCGTCGAGTCTTTAAAGAATTTTAACTATAAATAGGAGTATTATATTAATACCGTATATCTTATAGTTATTATTCTAGCCAACTGAATTTATTAATAATATTATAGATTCCTATTGCCCGGACGCGGCGGAAGATAGAAGGGCCGAAGTAGGAAGACCTTGTAGACGATCATATATTGAGCTCGATAATATTAACTAAGTAGTGGAATTTCAAGCCACACAAAATTCTCTAAAACGGCGTCCGCTTTTTGTAAACTTCGTTTACGTAAGCGCCCGCCAACGTGACCTAGGCTGCCAGCATTAAAGGGACTACTAGAACTAGAGGGACTCTCAAAATTAGAGGGATAACTAGAATTGAAGGTCTTTATACTTATCCATAATATAAGCCAAGGGTAATATTGTTGGATTATATAAATAACTATTAGGAGTATAAAACCTTTTATCCTCTCTCTATATTAGTAAAGTAATTTTAAAATATACTTTACGCAGTAAAAATAAAGACGCAATAGTTTATTAAGAGGAAATCAAATCTAGTGAAAAAGGTAGATTAGCTAGTATAATTATACCACGCCGACCTTATACTAATTATCCGTAAGAACGGAAGGTATTATATTTATCGGTCGACCGATCACGAACGATAACCTCCCACTATAACAGAAATCGTATATATGAATATAATATATCGATCTTGAGTTGATTTAAGTTTAGAAAGTATTGTACCCGTTACCCATTAATCTACTATTTAAGGACTTTAACTACGTCGTTCATAAAACCCCGTATAAATCGAAGGCGAAGGACTTATCTAATAGTATATCTAATTCGGCTAAGAGAGGGTCTTCGGAGGCCATATAGATTGTACGGGATTTAATATCGTATAGTAAAGCGAAGTCGGTAGAGACCGTTAACAGCTGGATATAAGGCGTTTTACTATATAAATAACGTCCTATAATAACGGTATTATAGAAGCCGAGAAAAGGTTATGAAGATCTTTATTAATTTATAAATATAAGTATTAATTACGCTACCCTTTTATTATTTCGACTATTAAGAAGACTATTTATTTATCCCGTTCTTAAGTGTTTTAAGCCCTAGCTTTTTAATAGTAGTATCCTTAAAATTAAAATTCATCGTAGTCTTTCCTCGACTAGTTATTTACGCTCGATATTATACTTAAGGTTCCTTCTTATCTCGATATATATTAGCTGCGGCTGGTAGGAGGAGTACTAGACTTAGTACTTTTAATTAATACTCGAGGGAGGAAGGCTATAGTAGTCATAGAAAATTATCCTTTAGGATACTAGACATCGCGCTATAAAGAGATGTTTCTAGAATATGCCCGGTAAATCGCTAATTAGTAGGGAAATTCGGTCCGCCACTCTTACGACTCCTACTTAGGGGTCACCGGGTCAGGTTAGAAATTTATAAAATAGAAAATCTCACTATTTTCTAAACCTTCAACGGACTTGTAGTGAGCTGTACATGGGTGAGAACAGTCTCACTACGAGTAGTCCTAACGTTTGATTAGCCGGATGGGGGCGGCTGTGTTTACTAGACTAGTTAGTCTTAGCTCGGAAGTCGTGATAGGACTTTGACCCATCAGGGGCAGGGAAAAGAGGGGTAGCACTCAGAGCCTAGTATAGAAATCAATGATAGGAGGAAACCTAAACTTAACCAGCTGGCTCAGCGCTTGAATAGTATCAAGTATTGATTTCGCACACGCATAAGCTTTTTACTCGGTCAATCATTCAAAAGCTATCGAGGCGGTCTAGTGACATCACATCTTAGTGACTCATCATTTTCAACTTCCTTTGATCTACAACTTCTTCGTCGCACATCTTTCTCCTCATTAGTAGAATGGCAGATCCGATTAGTATTACTTCTAGACTAGTAGCCCTTACTATATTTACTTTTCAATTTAGTAAAACTCTCTATCAGGTGGTCCAAAGCTTTAAAAGTAACCGAAAAGTCATATATAAACTAAGAGAAGAGCTCGAAGCCCTCGATAGGGTCTTATAATCTCTTTACTAGGTAGTTAGAGATAATAATACTAATTTAATAAAACTAAAACTCCCTATACTCCGGTGCGGTAAAGTTTACACGGACTTTAAAGTAATAATCGTTAAATACACCGCGTATTCTAGCGGATTAAAGACGAGCTTTCGAGATTAAGCGAAGTTAACGTATATAGGGGACGATATTATTAAATTTAAAAATATATTAACGGGATATAAATCTACTATTAATATTACGCTTAATAATACGAATCTATAAGTCTTATATACGAACTCTCACGAATAGAAGTTAACGGGGTTATCGTATAGTCGCACCGCTATAATTACTATCGATATATTTAATTAATATAAAGGGATGATTATTAATACTACCTTAAACCTTAAAGAGCACCTATAAGAAATCGACGATAAATTATAAAATCTCTCGTCTTAGGGCGTTAAAGTATCCGATAAAGACGCGGCGGAGCGAGAATAAATATAATAGGAAATAAATAATACGAAGTAATACCTTAGTATATACGCCTAAGTCTCCGAGTATATAAATTAAATTTAACCTAGTGTTTTCGGAGCTATATATAAGGCCCCCGAAGTATATTAAGTAATTATCGTAAAGCTTAAAGGTTATATTTCGGCTAGACGAGCTATTAAAAACACTTTTAAGAAATATAAAGAAAGGCTCGCTAATACGACCGCGGAGCTTAAGGAATATCTCTAAAAGATTAATAATAGACTAGAAAACTTCTTACGGGTAGTTTCGACGTCGGGCGAAAACGCGGCTAAACACGGACGAGTATATAAGGAAAAGAACGGTATCGAATACTACCTAAAAATCTGTATACGGGCCTCTTAGTAAATAGACTAAATCTAAACTAATATCTTCGAAGACGTCTCCGTGGTATAAGATTCCTACTAAATAATCGTCGTAACGCTTAGAGATTTAATCTCGGCTAGGCGCGTAATTACTAGAGCTAGATCGAAGTAATAATTAAAATAAATATCTAACACTAGCCTTTAATATCTCTCGAGAGATTACGGTTAAACTTCTATAAAGAATATTATAGAACCGTAGAGTAGGATAACTAAATAATTTAAGAACCGGTATAGGACAGGATAATAACTCTATAAGGTTCGTTACTCTCGATAATATATTAAAGATTTATCATTATATAATATATCCAACTAGATACCTCCTTTCTATCGACTATCCACCCTCGGCCGATTTTTAATAGTACCTCCTTCTCTATAGACCACTTTCCCGTAACTTCCTATATATATCGAAAGACTATTACTGCGACGTATATCGGCTATACCTTATTTAGTAAAATAGAAAGTAGTATAATTATACGGGGACTAGTATTTATTCAAACCTCCTCGTATTATTAATATACTTATATTTATTCGTATTATACTCGGTTTAACTACTAGTGGCCTATTATTTTTCTAATAGGGGGCGGTGCGTCCTACGGGCCATTAGTCTGCGCCGGATTTTAATAATCGTTCGGTTATATTTAATCTTAAACACTCCTCCTTACGAATCCTAAAGCGTCCGACGGGAATAATAGTAATAAGGATAGCGAGAATATTATATTCCTATCGTTCTCTAGACGAAGAAGGTCCTTTCCTAGCCAATAACTTTATTATACTATTAATCATAGTAATATTAAAGTAAAGACGTAACTTTGGTTTCGTTTTCTTTTATAAACTAAATATTCTCCCCTACTATATATAGATAAGCCTTAATATTTATAAATAAAAATATACTCCTAACCTAGTAATAACGCCAAGTAATTACTATATTTAGTAATAAATAAGCGTTTACTATAAGCCTAAAGCCTAGATAAAACTTATAAAAAAAGCATTTAACGCCGTAGAAGTCGAATCGAGTACTTTTTATGGCGTTAAGGACTTTATCGTTCCACTAACTATTATTACCTTCGCTGAGCCTTCTTAACGTCTATCCTTAATATCCTAATATTCATAAAAAATCACCGTTATAACGGATCTTATTCCTCGGATTTTACCGCTTTTTCCGCCTCGTACTTCGTAATTTTCGCCTCCTTTCCTAGACTTAGAGCTTTAGGCGGCGTAACTTCCCGACGCTTCTTCCTATAGTTAGGCGTAAGGAAGGATTATATACCTCGTTACGCTCGCTTAATTTTATCTCTAGTCTCGGTATTATATAGGAAAGAATAGAGTTACCCGTTTATAATCCGAACGACTATTATACTCTACGTATCGTTAGGTATATTCGCGAAGTAAGTTTTAAGCGTAAAATTACGGAGCTAAAGTAATAATCCTTAACCTTAAACGGTGGTCCCGTCGTCGGTACGAAATAACTACTAAAGTAAAAACCGTTAGTATTTAGTTAGGTATAGATTCTGATCGATAATAACTAAATAAGAAAGATATTTATATTAACTTCTTAACTACTAAATATTTATAGAATAACGACTTTATTCTCGTCTAGATCCGGTACTACCCGAGGTCGCTAGATGAATAGCGACGCTTTCTTAGATTTAACTCCGTACTTAATATTAAGCCCGAGTATTACGGCGATATTTCTATTAGAATCGTATATATATTTATAAACCAGCCTCCCTAGGACTTTATATTACTACGAATATAAGATCTCGATAATAATAGAGAGATATTAGGAGTCGGTGTATACGAAGGAGGTATCTAATATATACTTAAAGTAATAATCGTTAATATAATATCTTTATTCCTATAAATAACGCTTTCTAACTAGGACCTAATCTCTTAAATAATAAACTCCGTGAATATATCGTAAGTAGATATTAGTATTTTAATAATAAACGAAGAAATATTAAAAGACTAGTCGAAATTTATATTTATATTAATACTCGTTAATATTATATTTTTAAAAAAGTAGGAAGGATTTATTTACCTTACCGGAGTTTACTTAGTATATAATTATAAAGCGATCTCTTTCTCTTTAAAATCGACTATAGTATTTAACTTTCGTCTAGTTTTATTTTAAACTCTATTTAGGGTTCTACCTCTAGCCCTTTATAATAGGAGATTAGAAGGTCGAGAATATTATTAACTATCTCGGATAATACGGTCGTCTAAATTAATAGGTTTAGTCGGAGATCTTTCTTTAAAATACGGATAACGCGAGGTTTCTCCCCGTAAAGTTACGATAGACGGTTAAAAGTCTAAGACGTAGTAGGTCTCTTATATTCAGGTATAATAAGAAATATAGAGCGATTATATTTACTACGCGGTTATAATACGATATAGGTAGCCGATAAAATATTAAATTAATATATTATCACGACGTATAATAGTTACTCTAGCGCTCTCGTTTCGACACGGTCTAAAGATATTAAGCTTACGAATAGAGAATAGCGTAAACTACTAAATAAATAATTTAGGGAGATATAACCTTAGCGTATTAAACTAGCGAAAAGAGACTAAAGAAATACGGGTATATATTTAAGATAACTTTATATTATAAAGTATATAAGTAGTAGGAGTTTTATATAGAATATAAAATACTTTTCATATTTTTAACTTTCTACTTCTATTTATTATTATTAACTATTTTATTCTATATTTATTAAGTCTTAGATAATTAATTTAGATCTTCTTCTCTTTTTAGGAGTACGGGTAAGGTTCTATTCTTTTTATCCCTTTTTATAAAACTTATTAAAGAGGTAAAATATATTTAAAAAGCGCCTACTTTTACTAGTATACTATTATAAATCGCTCGTAAATAAAAGTTAATAGGGCGATAATAGGGGAAAAGTAGTTATAACCGCTCTAGGTTTCGGGTAGTAGGGATTTATAAGATAAACGTTTTTAAAATATAATTAGTTACTCTAGTTAAAACGAGTCGAGTATTAAATTTAGAATTTATATTCTAGAAGTTTCTAAACCCCCGTTATTTACGAACGTACTAGTCCTATATAATCTCTATAATCGTCTTTCCGCTAGCTACGAGGTAAGTCTCTAATAAATATAGTAGATCTAGTCGCTAGTACTAGAGTTAGTAAATAGTTAATATAATTCCTATAGAATTAACTAGTAATATACGGAACCGCTTCGTTTAAATTATCGTTCTCCTCCGTATACTCGATCCTATTCGCGGGGAGCCTATAATATACGGTTTTAATAAAGATTTACACGAGATAAAAATACCGAGAGAGTATTTTTTAAAACGGAAGTTCCTTAACTCTTTCGCGCTTATTTATACTATTAAAAGAGACGGCGATAATATCTCAGCGGTATATATAAAAGAAGGCGCGCCGTAAAGGATAATTATTAGGGTTACTAGTAACTCCGGAGTAAATAAAAGGACTTTAAATTAACTCCGAGAGTTTGTAGTTATATTAAATAATATCGGGGGCGGAGATACACTAGCCCCTAGAATTATACGTAATAATATCGTTAGGTTAATATCGTTCTTCCTTAACTCTCGAAATATATATTATAAAAACCGAGACCTTTACTAGAATCGTAAAACTCGATATTATAAAGGTACGGTATTATATAAAGAATCTCCGTATTATTAAAGGTACTTTCGAGGAGTTTATTTTAACTATTAAATTATATATTAAAAAAGATTCTAATTCGGTACCTAGTTTATAGTAATTCCTAGAATAATTTAAGTATATTTACGCGATTAAAGATTTACCTCTAGATCTAGAGCCTAAGATTCTATTTTATTATATAGAATAGGCCTAGAAAATTAAAAGTTACTATATTAACTTTCTAAAAACTATATTTTCTATTAAATTTTAATTATTACCTCGATGGATTAATATTATTTTTAAATTAGGACGGTATAATATTACCTTTAAAGTATTAATTTAACTCGTTTTTAAAATCTCTACTCTTTTTAACCTTATAGTTATTAAATTTATAATCGCGCCTTTAAGGACGTTATTTACGATCTCTAAAAATAAAGTACCTTTAATCTACGTTTTATATAGGGTAGTTAAATTTTATACCGAAGAATATATTCCTCGGCTAGTTAGGGTATAAAATACCCCGAATATAAAAATTTATTCCCGAAGAGTATACTCCCTAAATTTTATTATCTATACCGAGATATAACTTATTAATTTCTATAATTATAATCGATATTATAAACTACGCTTTTAATTTATTAGAGTAAGTAAAAAGTTTTACTATCTTTATTATATATTTTTTATAATTTACCCCGAGTCTTTTTATATTTTATTTTATTATTAAAAGTTATATTTACTATAGATCCCTCCCCTAGCGATTAATCCTAGTATATACCGGTAATATAAGTTTATTACGAACGAGTTAAGTAAGTTAATAAAGGTAGTAGTAAAATATAATTTAGAAAACCGTTTAGGTAGCGGACGTAGACCTATCCCCGCGGATTCTATAGTAGGGTTTTCTCTTTCCGGTTTAATAGAATCGGTAAAGATAGGATCTCGAGTTTTATTATAATCGTAGGTAGACTTTTTTATAGGATCGGATATTACGATAAAAGGGAGCGTAGAAGTAGGGCGAAATATTACGGGTGAAAGAGAGACTCTCTCCGAATTATTATTTTACCCGATCGATATAGTGAATTTTACGCTACCGAATATAGATATTGAATAACTCGTAATAGATTAAAAAGAAATAACTATAACGATAGGATAACTTATCGAAAATAGTAACTCGATCTCGGTTCTAATAATAGTCTTTTATTTTATACGAGCTAGTAATATTAATAAATAAAATATTATTAATATAAGAGATATCTTTAATCCTTCTACGGATTTCCCGTTATAAGTGAAGTTACTTGAGATCTTAAAGAATAGTAATAAATTTGGGGTATTCTTTAACGAGGGTTAATAATTTCTAATAATTAATAATCGAATTCGGGTAATTAATAAACGATAGTTCTTTATTTATTTATAGTACCTATTTAATTAGAATGTATTAAACTTTAAGGCACTCGTGTATAATATTTAAAAAGTAACGGAGTAGAGTTTATATATTTAGAGTAGTTCCTAAAAGTTCGAAGGGGGCCTAAAGTTAATTAGTTTTTAAAAGTAGTAGAGATATTATCCCTAATTAAAACGGTATTTTAATTTCATAACTCGAATTTATAATACTACTTCTATACCTTAAATAGATACTTTTAAGTTATATACTTTCCTTTCGTCTTCTCTTTATTATTTAAAGATTAGATAGACCCTTTAACCCCCCCGGTATTATCCTCGTTAATAGCGGTAGCTTCGGTAGGCGATTTAGGTTTAGGATTAAGAGTTTCTATAATTAGTCCGTTATACGAATCGAAGTCGAATTTTAATCCTTTCGCCTCTACGTCTTCGGACGCTCTTTATTTTCGACGGTTACGTATACTCGATAAATCGTAAACGTAATATTTATTAGTGTTTTTATTAAAGTCTACTTCCTCCTCGTTAAGTCTAAGAGGTAATTACTTTATATTAATAAAAAGAATATTAATTATAAACTTAGCGGGGAATAATAGAATATCCTCGTTTAATATTTCGGGCTTTATATTAAAGGCGAAGATATTAGTTAATAACTTCCTAAAAGGCGAACGCTCTAGGGTATTCTAGTATACGTAAATAATAGTATTAGAAGTAACCGGAGGGAGATACTTCGCGACTAGTTCTTTAAGAACTAGAGTTATCTTGGTTATATAGTATTTTTGGAAGTCGAAATATAGTCGTAGGGCTAATCACGCTAAAGCCTATCTAGTCCGCACTAGTATTTAAATAGTAGGTCTTACTCTTTCTACTATATTATTCTTGGCGGTACTAGTACTTGGCGTCGTAGGGTTTACTGCGGTAGGACTAGCGGCCGGCTCTACTACTATAACTTAGTAAACGTCGATCGGAGTTAGGATATAACTTGGTTATACCTACGTTAAGAACTCGGCTGTCCCTAAGTTAATTCTAGAAGAACCTCGGCTATCCTTCGATTATTAACGTAGTATAATCACGTAGTCCCGCTATCCGTAGTTCCCGCCCGTTAAATTATAAGTCTAGATTTAGCCCTAGATTATTTCTCCCTCCTATTCTCTTAATAATAGATTAATAATTAATTATAAATTAATTAATTACTAATCTATTTTATCTCTATTATTTATTATATTTTATCTTATTATTAATCTATTAACGATAGACTTCCCTAGTATTTTATACTACGTTAATATATATTAATTATAGTTTTTACGGATTACGCCTTATACTAAAAATATCTTATTAATAAATACCGTAGAGAGGACTAGCCCCTATTTAAAATAAAGGTAATTAATTTCGAATTAATTACCTAGATAAAGTTAGGTTTTATTAATTAATTCGAAATCGATTAGAAGGATAAGGTCGTACTTTAAACGGGAGAGGTATTCTACCGATATATAAATAAAGAAGGAGGGAAATATCGAAGACTTATAAATCGAATTAATTACTAATCCATTAGTGCGATATTTTGAATTAATATTAATCGATTATTAATTAATTTAGAATAAATTTAGTAACCCCGGGGCCTTAAAAAACTATATAAAATTATATAACGTAAAATTCGTTTATATTTTAACGGGAAAATTAAAAAATAAAGAGCTCGATAAAGTCGATAATAAAAATAGATTCCTAATTAATTATTATAGTATTATTAATATATTTCTAATTAATTAAGATAGTATTAAATATTAAATAGTAATATAGAGGATAATATAGTATATCCTTAATTTAATTATTAATGAATTATTAATAGAATAGTTTTTTAGGACGATTAAGTAGCCTCCGAAGTTTAAAATTAAAACTCCGCCCCTCGAGCTTCTCGAGCGTCCTATAATAAATAAAGGAAATATAAATATTCAGTTTTTAATTATTTAGGAATCGATTATTAATTAATTTATAGTTTAGTATTCCCCGGGCCCTTAAAGCCCTTGGTCTTCCTATTAAGGATTACCCTCTATATAGTAATTATAGTCGTAATAGGATACTAAATAAATTATCTATTCTTAATATATTAGGAATTGATTTTTAATAGATTCAAGACTATTTCCGCCTCGACGCGTATAAGTATATAGCGAGGTTCAATTTAATCTAATTAATTTTTAATTAATTAAGAATAGATTTAGAGAGGATAATCTAGAATATACTATTTAAAGACTAGAATAAAGAGAATTCATTTAATTAATAAATTAGAAATTAATTAGCCTAGTAAATAGTAGTAGAATGAAATAATAATACTCCGAATAAATCTATTATGAATCTATTATCTTTCTAATTTAATGAAAAAAATTAGGACCGGCCTAGAGAGCTACCTAGGGTAAATATTATAATAGAGGTAAATAAATAAATTAATAAAGATAAAAAACTATATATATAAACTAATTATAATAATAAAGATATAATATTAAATATTTAAATATA